>WNFY01000301.1_pt1 | contig 92018 bp, 77 predicted proteins | sample 5400091 | NCBI WGS metagenome assembly WNFY01 (sample SAMN13153364, study PRJNA577476) | soil metagenome | isolation source: 60 cm soil or saprolite under grassland replicate 1 | place: USA:California | collected 2016-06-15
CACCGGAGAAGCCTCCGCCCCCGCCGAAGCCGCCGCCGCTGCCAAAGCCTGAGCCGCTCGAGCTGGCCTGCGGCGCGGCCGAGAAGGACTCATAGGCCGAGGCCGAGAAGGAGTTCACATCGTTGGTGAACAGCATCGGGCTCCATGCCCAGCCCGGAGTTGCATAAGCGGAGCCGACATACCAGGAGGGCGGGTCCTTGATGATGCCTTCGAAGGCCTTGGCCCAGTGCTGCTCGACGCCGAAGGCCATGGCGTAGGGCAGGAACTTCTCAAAGGTGTCCGGCGGCATGCGGCGGATCCGGTCGCCGTCGACCCGGGTCATGAACTCCCTGAAGCCGAGGCAGGCAACACGGGTGCGCGCACCGCGGACGCTCGGGGCGGCCATGATGCGACCAAAGAAGAGGAGGATGGCAAGGCTGAGCAGGCCTCCCACGATCAGCACCGGAACCGAGTTGAGCAGGTGAATGGCCCCGGTCATCTCCAGCCACAGAAATGGCAGGACGATGATCAGCAGGCCGACCAGCACCAGGCCCTTGGCCGACTCGGGATCCGTTGAGTAGAAGCGCTTGGTGGCCAGGGAGTCGAGGATCTCGCGGCGGATCGCAGGCAGCGCGATGTAGAAGCGGTTCTTCAAGCTGGAGAGGGTGGTCTCCTGGGCGGTGACCTCGGGGAAGATGTTGTTGAGCACCTCGCGCTCGTGGGCAGCCAGGCCTTCCCAGTCCGGGCGCGGCTTCATCAGGCGGAGCTTGTAATCTTTGTGCGAGAAGATGAGTCCCTTGTCCTCGATTTCGACGATCTGCAGATAGCCCTTGACCGCGAGATCGATGAGTGTCGATGTAATGTCGCGCGATTCGATGGTGTCATCGAGCAGCAGTCCGGCCTCGGCCGGCGTCAGCCCCTTGGGCGGCTCATACATGGCGGCGACCGAGACGCCAGGATCGGGATCGCGTCCCTTCCACCACCAGATGGCGAACATCACGAGGAAGGACCAGACAGGCAGAAGAACGCCTGGACTGCCGGCGACGAACCAGACGACGTGTTGGGTGAACCAGGAGGGCTCCTTCAACACGCCCTTGGGAATCCAGACATCGATGGTGAGGCCGGAGCGCGGCGGCAGCGGGCGGTTGGACCCAAAGCTGACGAAGCTGCCATCGATGTGGGTGCTTGCATCCTGCGCGGCCGAACCGAAGGCGCCGGTAAAGGCCTGCGCCTTAAGCTGTCCGGCGGCGGCGCTGGGGAGGGCCACAAAGGCCGAGGCCTGCTCGATGGGCACCTTCCAGTCGTTGCCGGTCGCGTTCCAGTAGAACTCGTCGTGATCGGGGAAGTAGCGCACAGCGTTGGAGGCGCGGTAGGCGATGCGCACGGTGCGCTCGGTGTCGGTGCCACCGGCGTAGATCTTCAGGGCAAGAAAGCTGTGGACTTTGCCGTCGGCCGTGCGCTCGCCGCGGGTGGACTGCTCGAACTTGATCTTCTGGCCGCTCTCATCGGTGACCGAGTCGACTTTGACGAAGAGCTTGTAGTCGGTGCCATGCGGGCCGGGATACTCGATGGGAATGTAGCGCTCAATGCCGTGATAGGCGCCCTGAAATGAGGGATGGATCTCCTCCTCGACCAGGACCGTGCCGTCGTCATCCACGGTATAGCGGCAGTCAAAGCGGGCGATGGTCCAGGAGCGGGCGAACAGCGGTCCCGTGAGCAGCAGCAGGGCCGCGAGCAAACAGACCCACTTCTGCCAAACGAAGGCAGAAGTGGGGCACCAAAACCATTCACGTGCCTTCGCAGGCGAAGGTGAAAGCAAGAGCCGCATCTTTGTTGCAGATGTCGCTGCCGGAGTCACTGTTGCGCAGCTCAGAACTTCACGCTGGGCACGGCGCGTTCGGTGGCGTCGGCGATCTCAAAGAACTGCCGCTGCTGGAAGTTGAACATGCCGGCGATCATGTTGCTGGGGAACGACTGGATGCGGGTGTTCAGGTCGCGCACCACGGCGTTGTAGTAGCGGCGCGAGTTCTGCAGCGCCTCTTCCAACCCGGAGAGCGAGTTTTGCAGTGACTGGAACTGCGCGTTTGCCTTCAGCTCGGGATAGTTTTCGGCCACGGCGAGCAGGCCGCGGAGGGCCTGGGTGAGCTGGCCCTCGGCCTGGGCGCGGTCGGCGGCCGAGGTGGCGGCCATGGCCGCCGAGCGGTAGCGAGCCACGTTCTCAAAGGTGCCGCGCTCGTGCGTGGCGTAGCCCTTGACGGTCTCGACCAGGTTGGGGATGAGGTCGTGGCGGCGCTTGAGCTGCACGTCGATGTCAGACCAGGAATTGTCGGCGCGGACCCTGAGCTGCACCAGTCCGTTGTAGATGCCGACGATGACGATGCCGGCGATGACCAGAATGCCCACCAAGATCAGCAGGGGGATCATGTGTACCCTCCGGAAAACTTTTCAAGTGAATGCGAGACAGTCACAGACAAGACAATCATAGACGAGACGGTGAGGCAAGATGACGATTGGGTACCCGCTGGGGCCTGCGCTGTTTCCTTTGCTGAGAGCCGAATTCCGGTACACTTGAGAACAGAGCTTCACACTTCTGCCCAATCAGGACAGAAGTGGGGATCCGTGGACGCCGCCGGGGGAGAAGAGAAGTTTGATGTTCATACCCACCGAGACCACCCTGATCGCCCGCCACGGCGTCTTGTGGATGTTTCTGCTGACCCTTGGCGAGCGGATGGGGCTGCCGGTGTTCATCTCTCCGCTGCTGCTGGCCGCCGGCGCGATGGTCGCGGTGAGCCCCCGGCACTTCTGGCTGGTGCTGGTGGCGACCGCTGTGCCCTGCCTGCTGGGCGATGCCATGTGGTACGAACTTGGGCGCTGGAAGGGGCGTTCGATGATCGCGGCCATGTGCCGCATCTCGTTTGTGCCGGACTCGCTGGAAGAGAAGGCCTATGCGGGGCTGGACCGTTTTCGCGGCATCAGCCTGCTGTGGGCCAAGTGGGTTCCGGGAGTGGCGCACCTTGCGCCACCGCTGGCCGGAGCGGCGCATCTCACGCGGCCGCGCTTCCATGTCTATAACGGCATCGGCTCGCTGCTGTGGATTGTCGCGATGCTGCTGGCCGGCGTGGCCTCGATGAAGACCTTCGACTGGATGGCGATCTTTGCGCAATCGGGGAAGTGGTCGCTGGGGTTGATTGCCGTGGGCTCGGCGGCGATGGCCATCTACGGATGGCGGCGGCGCAAGCATACGCGACGGCATGAGGCGACGATGAGCACGTCGGAGAAGAATTAGCAACGGCAAGATCAACGTCAAATCAAAATCAGGATCAAAGTCAACCACCCCACCCTAGCCGAAAGAGGGCTAGGATGGGGCACCCTCGAGTTTTTTCTACTTTCAGACCATTGCTCTCGCCTCGTATTGGCCAAAAAATTAGCCCAGGGTTGGAGGCCCTGGGCGTTCAGGTACTGCAGTTAAAGGAGAACGTGAATCGGGGGTATGAATTCCAGATTACGGGCCAAGGGAGGCGGGCGGCAGTGACTATAGTCATTGATGGGCGAATTGAAGAAAGAAACCGAGGCTCACGGCTGCCTCGTCCTAAGATTTGGAATCAAAGAGTAACGCGCTCGAGGGAGCTTGCGTTTGGGAGCTTCAGACCACTTCGGCATGGAAGGGCACGTCAGCCACGGCTTTGAGGGCGTCCGTGAGGCCTTCGCCGCCAATTTCGCGCGACGCGGGGAACTGGGGGGCGCCTGCTGCGCCTATCTTTGGGGCGAGAAGGTCGTCGACCTGTGGGGCGGTATCCGAAACCAGCAGACGCGCGAGCCCTGGGAAGAGAACACCATGGTTCTGGTGCACTCAGCCACCAAGGGGCTGGCCGCCATGACTCTGGCCATCGCGCACTCTCGAGGCTGGCTCGACTATGAAGAGCGGGTGTGCGCCTACTGGCCGGAGTTCGCGCAGCAGGGCAAAGAACGCATCACTGTGCGGCAACTGCTGGGTCATCAGGCAGCGCTGTTCGCATTGGACGAACCCGTGGATCGCAGTGTCGTCGCTGACCTCGACGGGCTGGCAGTAGTGCTGGCGCGCCAGAAACCGGCATGGGAACCGGGAACGCGGCAGGCCTATCACGCCATCACGCTCGGCTATTACGAGAGCGAACTGTTGCGCCGTATTGATCCCCAGCATCGCAGTCTGGGGCAGTTCTTCCAGGACGAACTTGCTACGCCGCTCGGGCTTGAGGTTTACATTCGGCTACCTGAGGCGATCCCAAACTCGCGCCTGGCGACGATTACGCCACCCGGACTGCTGGAAAGGCTGCTCGGCTTCCCATTTCGGTTCACGCTTGAGGCGAGCAATCGTCGCTCCAACATCCGCCGGGCACTCCTCGGCTCCGAGCTCCCTCACGACGAGCAGCGCGTTTACGCCCGCAATCTCGAAGTGCCTTCCGGTGGCGCTGTGGGCACCGCCCGGGGAATTGCGCGTGCATACTCCGCATTTGCCTCCGGCGGACGCGAACTGGGGTTGCGTAAGCAAACTCTGGACCTGTTGGCCGCCCCCGCGATTGCGCCGACCCGAGGTTTTTACGATGAATGCATGAAAGGCGACGGCGTGCAGTTCTCACTGGGGTTTTTTAAGTCGAGCCCCGCCTTTCCGTTCGGCAGCGCCAGTTCGTTTGGCGCACCTGGAGCCGGCGGCTCTCTTGGCTTTGCCGATCCGGAAGCGGGCGTCGGCTATGCCTACGTGACGAGCAAGATGGGGACGGCGTTAACCGGGGACCCGCGGGACGTGGCGCTCAGAGACGCGCTCTACTCCGCGCTTTCGGCTTCAGGCGCACTTGGGAACAAGTGACGCTGCCAAATTTAGGAACATCTCACTGGCACAATGCGGGAAGCAGCGTCCTGCGTCGATCTGGGCTTGCAGCGATCTGAGCTTGCAGCGGCGGCCAATCCGTTTTACGCTCGTAGTATCCCGAAGAGTGAGAGATTTCCGGGTAGTTCTGCCCCTGCAAGCGAGAGACTCTTGGGGCACCCGGCGGCCCACCTCGGGAAATGGCGAGCATCGATTCGAGCCCAACAGATGCGGCGCGGTGGAAGGCGATTGAGAATTATCTATGTTTTATGCGACTGACGATCTGAGAATCAAGTGGACGAAGGTAGTGCTGCCTCCGATCTTTTTGGAGGAGGAGATGCCGATGACCGACGCCGCGTCGGCCACGGTCTTCCAGAGCCGCAACGAGATCCGCAACGTGCTCGCCGGCGAGGACAAACGGCTCCTCGTGGTGGTGGGCCCCTGCTCGATCCATGACACGAAGGCGGCGCGCGAGTACGCCGCCAGGCTGAAGGCCGTGATGGAAGAGGTCAGCAACGAGCTGATCATCGTGATGCGGGTGTACTTTGAAAAACCGCGCACTACGATCGGCTGGAAGGGGCTGATCAACGATCCGTACCTCGACCAGTCCTACAAGATCAACGATGGGCTGCGGCTGGCGCGGCGGCTTCTGCTGGACCTGGCGGAGATGGGCGTGCCCGCGGGCACCGAGTTCCTGGACATGATCTCGCCGCAGTATCTGGCGTCGCTGGTGAGCTGGGGCGCGATTGGCGCGCGCACCACGGAGAGCCAGATTCATCGGCAACTTGTCAGTGGGCTGTCCTGCCCGGTGGGCTTCAAGAACGCGACCTCGGGCGACGTGCAGATTGCGATCGAGGCGATGCTTTCGGCCTCGCATCCCCACACTTTCATGGGCGTCTCGAAGTATGGGCAGTCGGCGATCCTGTTCACCACCGGCAACCCGGATACGCACGTGATTCTGCGCGGCGGTACTAAGATGACGAACTATTCGGCTGAGGCCGTGGGGGAGATCAGCGCCCGGCTGGAGAAGCACAACCTGAAGCCGAACATCATGATCGACTGCAGCCACGCCAATAGCCAGAAGGACCACAGCCGCCAGCTCGAGGTTTGCCGCGACATCGCGGCGCAGGTGAAAGGGGGCGAGAACCGCATCATTGGCCTGATGATCGAGAGCAGCCTGGTGGCCGGCGCGCAGAAGCTGGTGCCGGGAAAGCCCCTGGTCTACGGCCAGAGCATCACGGACGCCTGCATCGGCTGGGACGACACCGCAACGCTGCTGAAGGAGCTCGCGACTGCCGTGAGGCAGGGACGCGAGATTGCCGCGGCCGGCAGTGGACGGTGACCGGCTGAATACTGCGTGCTCGCCGAAGCCAACATTGAAGCAATCACTGAGTCGAACGGAAAAGATCAACTACCCCGCCCTAACCAAAAGAAGGTTAGGACGGGGCACCCTGCGGTGTGTTTTTCGCAAGTCCCATATTCGCCAACGAAGGCGATTGTGGGCCACCCACCAAATCGAAAGCGAGCGTTGAGTGGAATTTGTTGACCTGAAGGCGCAGTACAGGCTGCTGCAGGCCGGGATTGACGCGCGTATGCGCGCCGTGCTCGAACATGGGCAGTACATCCTGGGGCCCGAGGTGGGCGAATTGGAAGAGCGGCTGGCGGCGCGCACGGGCTCGGCGCACTGCATCTCCTGCTCCAGCGGCACCGATGCGCTGCTGATCGCGATGATGGCGCTGGGCGTAGGACCCGGCGACGAGGTCGTTACCACTCCCTTTACCTTCGTCGCAACCGTCGAGACCATCGTTTTATTGCGGGCCACGCCGGTCTTCGTCGACATCGACCCGCGCACGTACAATCTTGACCCGGCGCGGCTTGGCGGGGCGATCACGTCTCGCACCAGGGCCATCATGCCGGTCTCGCTGTACGGACAGTGCGCGGAGATGGACGCGATCAATGCCATTGCCGCCGAGCATGGCATCGCGGTGATCGAGGACGCCGCGCAGAGCTTTGGGGCGACCTACAAGGAGCGGCAGTCGTCGAATCTTTCGACCATCGGCTGTACCAGCTTTTTCCCCTCCAAGCCGCTCGGCTGCTACGGCGACGGTGGCGCCTGCTTCACCAATGACGCCGCGCTGGCCACGCGCATGAGGCAGATCCGCGTGCACGGGCAGGACCGGCGCTATCATCACCCGCTGGTCGGCATCAACGGGCGACTGGACTCGCTTCAGGCCGCCGTTCTGCTGGCCAAGCTAGAGGCCTTTGACAGCGAGGTGCGACTGCGTGCGGAGATCGGCGCTGCCTACAGCGAGTGCCTGCGCGAGGTGGTGAAGACCCCATATCTCGAGCCGCACAACACATCGGTGTTCGCCCAGTACACCATCGAGGTGGAGGACAGGCAGGGCTTCCAGGGGAGATTGCAGGCCGCGGGCGTTCCGACGGCGGTGCACTATCCGGTGCCGCTGCACCTGCAGCCGGCCTTTGCAAGGCCGGGGCTGGGGCGGGGAAGCTTTCCGCTGGCGGAGGCCGCCGCCGATCGCGTGATCAGCCTGCCGATACATCCCTACCTGAGCCAGACCGATCAGGAGACGGTGGTCGCGGCGGTGCGGGCCGCCTGCGGGGCGTTACGCGCAGGGGCGCAGTCTTAAAACCGCAAGATCAACGCAAATAGCGGGTTAGGATAGGGCACTCTGATCCGGTTGACACTTCCAGTCAACTAAAAGCAGCAATCCTGCATCTCACCTAAGTAGCGAAGCGAGTGTCCGCATCAGGAGCTAACTGCATACATGTCAAATACATCGGGTGCAAACGTAGTGTCCCAGATGCTGGAGTTCTACGGCCTGCGCGAGCATCCCTTTGGCGTATCGCCCGATCCTCGTTTTCTTTACCCCAGCTTCCAGCATCGCGAGGCCATGGCGTCGCTGATCTTCGGCATCGAGAGTCAGGTCGGCTTTGCAGCCTTGATCGCCGAGCCGGGGTCGGGCAAGACGACGCTGCTGTTTGATCTGCTGTCGCGCTATCGCGAGCGCGCACATACCGCGTTTGTCTACAACACGGTGTGCAGCGGCCTGGAGCTGCTCCGCCAGGTGATCCTGGAGCTGGAGGTCCCAGGCACCGAGCAAGAGACCGATCCGGTGCGGCTGCACCATATGTTTACCGCATTCGTCGCCAGCCACATGGCCTCCAAGCCGGTGATCATCATCATCGACGAAGCGCAGAACCTGGAAAACTCCGCGCTGGAGACGCTCCGCCTGCTCTCGAACTTTGAGGCCGCCGACCGCAAGCTGCTGCACATCATTCTGGCCGGGCAGCCCCAGCTTGCCGACAAGCTGCGTCACCCCAGCCTGACTCAGTTGCTGCAGCGCATCACCATGGTGAGCCAGGTGCAGCGCTTCAACCAGGAGCAGATTGCAGAGTGCATTGCATTCCGCCTGCGGGTCGCCGGGCATAAAGGTGACGAGATGTTCTTCTCCGAGCAGGCGATGGCATTGATCGCCTCCGCCAGTGGAGGCGTGCCCCGCGAGATCAACCGCATTTGCATGAATGCCATGCAGCTGGGCTTCGTCCTGAAGGAGAAGACCATCGGGGTTGCGATCATCGAGGAGGTCTTGTCGGACCTGACGCTGGCAAAGTGGGCGCCCATGCCTGAGGCGCAACTCTCTGGTCCTGGCGCATACACGCCGCACAGCCCCTCGGGTGTATTCCGGGTGGGCCAGAGCGGAGTACGTCCCGGGCAGCCGGCAGATCCGTGGGCGGCGCGCGTGCAGGATTTTGCCCGCGGTCATCAGTTGCCTTCATCCAACGACGACGTGGATCCGCTCCTCTATCTTCGCGACCAGCCGAATCTGCGGTATACGCAGCCCATGGCGGAAAACCTGCGTCCGCTTGCCCCGACCGACGATGTGGATCCTCTGCGGCCGGTGAGCGGCAATGGAGTCCGCAGAGCTTTGCTGGATGCTGCTGTGCGGCGCCGCCGCGCTGCCGAGCTTCGACTGATGGGCTTGCAGCGGGACGGAGAAGGCGCGCCGGCCGCCGCTTCGGCGGTGTACCCGTACAAATTTGCCATGGGCATTCTGCCGAACCCAACGGGCTCGGAAGAGACATCAACGCCGGGTGACGGCGAGCGGTTCCGTGCCGGCCCGAGCGGCCTGGTTGCCGAGGCAGCAGCGCGGCTCGAAGCGGCGCGGCAGGAAGAGCGAGAGAAGAGAGAGAAGAAGGACAAGAAGACCGGATAGTTGGCACTCCCAGCACGCCAACGCTGGGACACCTTCCAGTACGCCAACAGTTTGCCGGGAACCCCCGTTGTTGCCCTCCCGTTGTTGTTGCCCTCCACCTGACCGAATCGGGAGTGGGATCGTTTTTGGTCCCTCCGCGGCATTTCACCTCATGTGTACGCCCCTTCGTGGAGGTTTCTGCGCAAGAATGAAGGAGTCGCACGTATTCTCGATCGTTCCGTACTACCGGAGGCCTACGGATGGGGCAGGCGATTCCCCTGGTTGGGGACAACGCAATCAGCAATTTCCTCGACTCAGCCGATAACAAGCATATGGAACATGGGAAGCAGACGATCCTGGTGGTGGAAGATGAGGAGATGGTCAGGGGATTGATCTGCGAGGTGCTCAGGCGCGAAGGCTACAGGGTCCTGGCTTGTAGCGATGGGACCGAGGGAATCGAAGCCAGTCAGCGGTATGGCCAGGGAATCGACCTGCTGCTGACCGATGTGGTGATGCCTGGCATGAATGGGCCGGAGATGGCGGGCCGCATCCAGGAGACGCTTCCACATTTGCGGGTGGTGTTTATGTCAGGCTACACGGAGCAGGCGCTGGCCCGGAACGCACAGGTGGATGCTTCTTTCGAATACCTGCAGAAACCTTTTACCCTGAAGAGCTTGACCCAGAAAATTGCGAAGGTGCTGGGTAGAACGGAAGCGCAGGCGGGCTAGCGTCTCCTGGCCGCCGCGGGCAGCCGGAGACACCCCCAAAATGCCCAAGCGAGAGTACAAGGACTTCTAAGAGCCTGAGCTCTTGCGGGCGCGGCATGGCTACGCCGCGCCTTCCATGCTTTCTTCCTCGTATTCCTCTAGCTCTCCCTTTACAGATTGCGGATGGAATGCCGGTATGCCGGCGAGCGAGCTCCCCATGCTGGCCAGGCGGAACCACATCTCGGCTCCCTGTTTCGCGAATTCGACCATCATGTTGAGCCAGCTCAGCTGGATCTCCAGGCAGGTGGCATAGGCCTGGGAGCCGGCCTCAAAGATGTTGCCGATCGCAGGCTCGCCTTCGAAGGCGTGCTTCTGCATTTCGATCATATCGTTCTGCATCTTCACCACCGCATCAAACGAAGCCTTCTGGGCCCCAAGCGCCCTGTCCATGGCATGGCAGAACAGGTCTTGGATTCCTGCGTTGTAGTCGGCGTATGGGTTCTGATACTGCTCCGGCGCCAGATGCAGTTGTGCCTTGCTTGTCCTTGCGTTCATGGGTATCTCCTTATAGGGGTATTGCGAGGGGGTGTGTCTGCTCAGTTCGATGTCGAAAAGCCGCGGCTGGTTAGATGGGGGTTCGTGAAACTCCAATGAAATTTTTTCATCGGGGATATAGAGCGTTTTGATGGGACGATTTCGCAGCTTCGGATAGCTGAAGTGGAATGGCGTTCCCGCGCTTGAGCACGCTCGTCGGCAACGAGCACCCGGATCGGATTGGCGGAGCAGGCGTCCATCTAAAACCGGAACAGGACCGAGACCAGCGTCCTGACCTCTTGCACATAGCTTTCAATTTCCGTCGCGAAGCAGGCCATGTCGAGCGAGTTGAGGCCCGGCGAATGGGCGGCGAGAACCTTCCACGCGGGCTCCTCCAGTAATCTCACTTCAAGGCTCTCTTCGTATCCATATCCGAGGCCGGATGTGCGGCAGAGCAGGTCGGCGACGTTGACTAGAGAAGTCAGCACCGGATCCCTGGTGGCATTTCCAACGTCGTGATGGTGGCGCATCACCTCCGAAAGATAGTCGCAGAGGTGCCAGTGGCTGGAGAGCAGGTCTCCGGTGATCTCGTGGGTCATGCCGATCTGTTCGCGCTCCACATCGAGCAGAGGCCGCCGCGAATCGACAGCGATCTCGAAGACCCGGGAGAACTCGTGGGAAATCAGCAGTACATTGACGAGGATCCCGAGGTCGTGCACCAGGCCCGCGAGATAGGCGCGCTCGAGATCGGCGTAGTTGATTTTGCGCGCGAGGTTGCGGCAGACCAGCGCGCAGGCCAGCGAGTGCTCCCAGAAGCATGTGGGATCGAAGTCGCGGCCTATCGGCGAGATCTGCATAAGGCTGCAGGAGGTGACGATCTCGCGCAGCCTCGAAATGCCCAAGGCAAGGGTCGCGGTCCGCAGGCTGGTGATCCGCTGACGCGCACCGAAGGACGGCGAATTCGCGATATGAAGGACCTGGCTGCTGAGCACGCTGTCGTGCGAGATGAGTTGGACTGTCTTATTAAGGTCAACATCGTCGCTGTCCGCGCTGAGCTGGTTGAGCGCGGGAAGAAGGACCGCAGGCAGCGACGGCAACTTGTCGAGGCCCTCGACCCGGCGCTGAAATTCGGTTAGCGACAATGTGGGCATGATGACCTGCAACGTCTTCATCGGCAGGAGTGGACCCAACCTTTATCGCGGGAACGTGGAGCCGATCAGCGAAGCGGCTGGAGCCGAGGCACCGCTGGTTGCACGGCCACTATGGGCGGAGCAGAGTGATCCTGGTGAGCGGTGAGGATCATGAACCCGAGGCGGCGGATGGGCCGGCGGCCTTCCATCGACAACTCCGAATCCAACTACACCTTCAGCCTGCGAGCGGACGTGCTTCGGCTCGCAAGCCACGATTGCATTCACAACGGCCAAGAGCGAGACATTCAGATCGCGGGAGCTGGTCGATTGGGCAGGAACCCGGGTCCCGGACGAACTCATCTTCAGCTCCGAAGTGGTTCTGGAACATTGCGTTGGCGACAGCGTGCGGGTTCACCATGTAGGTTCCGGCTTCGATCTGGGCGCGCAACGCATCCACGCGGTCCTGCCGGATGGATAAGTCGCCGGAATGCTGCTCAGGGACCGCGCTGAGGCCCCCACGCGCGCTGCCAGCCTCCGCGCTGGAAGTGGCGGCGCTGGACAGCGAAGAGCCGGCCGTGAGCTCAACCTCGGGCTGACCGGATTGACTACGAAAACTCATTAAATTCTCCTTTCCTGCCTTGCACAATGGTTTCATCGGCAGGGGGTGCGGACAACTTGAGCGAAATCTTTAGCGCCAAGCAAAATTTTTTCCGGCATTGCCCCGCAACTGCCTCCGAAACAGAATCAGCTGCCGCCGGGTCCCTCGGCGCGCATGCGAATGGCGTGAAGGGGCCAAACCCCGGCGAGTGCTCGATCATCTGCACGATTTCCCAAAACGTGCCGCCGGCCAACCTCCGCGAGACGGCGCGCGCCCCGACTGCGGTGAGAGCTTGTGAACTGCCATGAAGATGAGAGGATTCTTAGGCATAGCGAAAGCAAAGGAAGATCGGAGAAAATCCGCTGCCCTGTCCTATTCGTGCAGCTCCAGTGTGATCCACAGCGGATGTTTCTCAAATTCACAGGCGAGTTCGATCACGTTGGAGGCCATCAGCGAGCGCGATTCGTAGTCGCTACCGACAATGATGGTGGGCACGGACAACATGCACGTGTTGCCGACGCAGCAAAATGCCTTGAAGTTTCCCGCAATCATATTTGCGATCTCGCCCATTGCATCCCAGCTTTCATTATCGATCTGCTCCGGCGAGATCCTGAGCATTTTGCCGGCCAGGGCCCGCGCGGTCTCACGGCTGCAGCGAACGCTGAGAACTCCGCAAATACTGCCCGCCAGGCCTAACAGGGCCGTGAACTCCCAATTTTTTGTTCCCGCCGGTTGCACAAGGTCGAGACGGGTGCCGAGCATGATCTTGAAGACCTCCCGGGTGGAGAGTTCGAGCAGGGGCGTCCATGTCGCGCGATCAAAGACCGCGGCAGGCGCCGAATAGCCTAGAGTGGGTTTCATGATTTGAGTTCCAGTACGCGCAGAAGCTGAGCAATGAGGCGCTCGCGGCCCAGCAGGACAATTGCCTGCTCGACAGTCAGGGCCGGCCAGCCGCACTCCTGGATGGCGGCTTTGATCACCTGGACGGAGAGATTGCGGTCTGCCGTGATGGCTTGGGCCAGCTCGGTCAGGCTAATGCTGGAGTCTCCTCTCAGCACAGCCAGCATGGCCTGAGGCAAATCCAGTTGGCGGGGCGGTGAGATGAGAGGCAGTCGGCAACGCGGTCTTGGCTGGTGAGTACTCATAAAGGTAACTCACAGGATTTATCGGCTGCGCCGGGAGCGCACTTTAGAGAGCTCCTCAGACCGGAAACGCAAGGCTCCGAGAGAACGCCCCGATGATCGGCTGCGGGACTTGGAGGTGCGTCCGCAGCCCAGCGCCGTACGAATTAACTCCGTTTTCCGCTGCTGGTTTCCGGCCATGGTTCAGCACACTTTGGTCAGCACACTTTGGTTCAGCACACTTTCCATGTTCCATTCATGCGTCCTTCGAGGGCGGTGCGAATGGCCTCTGCGGCCATCCTGGGCGGCATCTTTTCGCTGGTGAGCTTGGCTTCCAGACGCGTGCGGAGACGAAGCAGCGCGAGCGAGTGGATCTGTGAGACGCGCGACTCGCCGATGCCCAGTACAGCGCCGGTCTCCTTCATGGTGAGCTCCTCGTAGTAGTAGAGCGAGAGGACCTGCTGTTCCTTCTCGCTCAGCTCATGAATGGCGCGGGCCAGCAATGAGCGCAGCTCGGACTTCATGGTCAAATAGTAGGGACTCTCCTCCGGATTTCCCGGCAAGTATTCGCAGAGGTCCTCGTCATGGTCCTTGTCGCCGTTTTCGACATGGAAGCTGCCGAGATCCAGGCCTTCCAACTGGCCGAGCAGATGCTGAAAATCTTCCAGCGGCAGGCCAAGCTCGTCGGCGATCTCCTGCTCGCTGGCGGAACGGCCCAACGCGTGGCTGACGCGCTCGGCGGCCTCTTCGACCTTGCGGGCTTTGCGCCGCAGATCGCGCGGGCTCCAATCGAGTTCGCGAAGGCTGTCGAGAATGGCGCCGCGAATGCGGAACTTGGCATAAGTCTTAAACTGCACCTCGCGTGTTTCGTCGTACTTGCTCAGTGCGTCCATCAAGCCAAGCACACCGGCGTGTACCAGATCTTCCAGGGGCACGTGTTGCGGCAGACGGTCATGGACGTGGCGGGCGATGTAGCGCACCTGCGGCATCTGTTCCATCACTAGCCGGTTGCGTACCTCTTCGTCCTGCGTTGGGTGTTGCGGTTGCGGCTGTTTCATAGAAGGCCTCGTAGAATGATTGTGGTCATGCATTGAGCACTCCAATGGAGTGCACCGGATGAGCACGTAACCATCGATCCAGCGCTCCTGTCTCAGCGGCTCATTGCATCCCCCGGGCTCCCGCTGCGAGGCCAATATGCGAAGGACCGGCGTCCGTGCCGGCCTCTCGATGGCCTCCCTGCAGCAGTGAAAGACAGTTTTGGTCGCGGCCCATCAACCCGGCCACATGGCACACGTCAAGCACGCCGCTGTGCGATTCCAGCAGCAGACGGCGCAGGACGGAGCGAAGTTCAAAGATGTTGCCCGGCCAGTGATAAGCGCAGAACTTCTCGATGAGCTCCTGCGAGCAAACAATCCGTTCAAACGGACATTCATGGCACAGAAACGCTTCGGCAATTGCCCGGATATCCTCGGCTCGCTCGCGCAATGGCGGCACATGGATCCGCAGGAGCAGCGCCGCAAGCTCGGGATGGAACAGGAGCGGCGCATGCGACGACGGGGCGCAGGTCATCAACAGCTGCACGCCTTCGCTGCGCGGACGGAGCAGTGAGTCCTCGAGGGTCCGCGCCAAGCGCTTCTGAGTCGCGAGGGAAAGATACTCGGCATTGAGCAGTAGAAGCCCTCCTCCTGCTGCCAGGTTCAGCTTGCCGAGCTGGATTGTGGTGTGGGCGCCGGACGTAATGCGCTCGCCAAACAGCAGAGCTTCGGCGTCTTCGGCAGGGAAGATGCGGCAGTCCAGGGTGAACAACGATCTGGCGCCGGGACTGCGCTGGTACCAGGCGCTGCGCGCCAACAGCCGGCGGCCGGTTCCAACCTCACCTTCCAGCACAACATGGCGGCCCTCTTCAACGGCATGTGCCGCCCTCAGCGCTGCCATGCGCAGGGCTGCATTACAGCCAACGATTTCGGGGACAATCTGCCAGTCTTCCATTGCATTCCTCGGATGCCGTGCAGGTACAGCTCACGGAATCGTGAGCTATCGAGCTACTCAGCAAATCGAAAGAATGCACGGGAGGGGCCAATCGGCGGGAGACCGGCTAAGAAGTTTCTGATGTACTAGTGGACGACCCCGGCAGGCGACACTTTCGTAACAGGATCTGATCGGGCCCAATCACACTGCGCCCCGCGGTCAACACAAAGGCGCGCTCCATCACGTTGCGCAGCTCGCGCACATTTCCCGGCCAGGTGTGCGCGGACAGCTTCGCTTCGGTCTCCGGACTCAGCCTGCCCGCGGCGTGGCCGGCAAGCTGCTCAATAAAGTGGCGCGCCAGAAGTGGAATATCGCCGAGCCGCTCGCGCAGTGGCGGCAACTCGATGGGGAAGACCGACAGACGATAGAAGAGGTCCTCGCGGAAGAGCCGCTTCTGCACCAGCGTCTCCAGGTCTATGTTGGTGGCGGCGATCACGCGCGCGTCGAGTCGGAAGACATCGCTGGTGCCCAGGCGCTGCACTTCGCCGCTTTCCAGAAAACGCAGCAGCTTGGACTGGCTGGCAAGCGGAAGTTCGCCAATTTCATCGAAGAAAATTGTTCCGCCGTGTGCCGCGTGGATTTTTCCCAGCCGCGACTGCACCGCTCCCGTGAACGCCCCCCGAGTATGGCCAAAGAGCTCAGCCTCGATCAGCGTCTCCGGAATGGCTGCGCAGTTTACGGTGACCAGCGGCTTGTCAGCTCGCGGGCTGAGCTTATGCACGGCCTCGGCGACCAGTTCCTTGCCCGCGCCGGTCTCCCCGGTTACCAGCACCGCGGTGTTGTGGGGAGCCACTGCGCGGACCAGCTCTGCCAGCCGTAGCATGGCCGGACTCACGCCCACCATCCCCGGCAGCAGCGCGCATGCTTCTTCGTTGCAAGCGTGCTCCTGCGCAGCAGGAGGCGCCGGCGCGGGGATGCACTCGTTCAGCTCCTGAAACCAGCGATATGCCTCATGGCTGCGCATCTCTTCGGGTAGCTCGATTGCGCCACTCTCTCCATCGAGCATCACAATTTCGGTGCACGGAAACTGCCGTTCAACCGCGCCGATGACCTCATCGCAGTGCAGGTCCGGAAGCAGACGATCCAGAACGATAATGCGGGCGCTGCGGCGCTCCAGAATGCCCAGCGCTTCGGCGCCCGACCCGGTTTCCTCTACCGTGGTCATCCTGCGCAGGCTTTCGCCAATCCGCCGGCGCAGTGTTGCGTTCGGGGTGACGATCAGGATCGGTGCTGCGCTGCGCACTGCCGGAATCAGAGTCCGATTTGGCATACTAGTTTTGTACCGTTCCAATCTTGGAATAAGATTAAATTCCAATTAGAACTCTCTAATCGGCAGCGACCTCATCCGGGATCTGGAGAGATTTACCGCTTCGGAAACAGCAGCGCGTGCGATCCGAGCCGAAGTAAACACTCCGGCCACCGGCAAACTCGATCAGCTTATGGTAAAGCTGTAGGCGACGGCCTGGCGCAATGCCAGGGCGCAACTCGAGCTGCGCTTCGCCTCCGCGCGTGGTGAATCCAACCGAAACGCCGCCACTCGGTGAGCGAGCAATCAGCTCATCAAGCAGAAGAAAAACTGCGCGCTCGAGCTTCGGCCCGTTGCACTCGATTTCCGTTCTTTCCCCTTCGAGGTGCAGCGGGACTCCGCAGGCCTCGGCCACAGGCGCCATCTCCTCCACGCAACTCTTGAGCAGGGCTTCGCCATCGCACCGCCCCAGCAGAGGCTCCGGCTCCAGGCTGGCAATTTCGCGAAAGATGGCCAGCTCCTGAGTCAAACAATCAATCAGGCCGAGGCAATCTTCGAATGTCTTTCGCGCCTCCGGCACGTCCGCGTGATCTCTCAAGCCCAGCTCCAGCGCGGTGCGCAAGGCTGTGACCGGCTGGGCCAGCACGTGCAATGCGTCGTTCATGAATTCAAACTGCGCGTTCATGCGCTTTTGCTCTGGTGTTCGCTCAATTCATAGCCCACGCCGCGGACGGTGTGAATCAGGGTGCAGGAGTCGTCATCATCGATCTTTTTTCGGAGATAGTTGATATACACGTCGACCACATTCGTGCGCGTATCGAAGTTCAGGTTCCAGACGTGCTCGATGATCATGGATCGGGTGATCTTGCGTCCCGCGTTGCGCATCAGGTATTCGAGAAGCGCGAACTCCTTGGCCGTAAGTTCGATGTTGCGGCCGCCACGCTGTACCCGGCGCTCCACCCGATTCAACTCCAGGTCTGCAACCTGCAGTACCGATTCCACATACGGCCGGCCTCGCCGCAGCAGTGCGCGCACCCGCGCCGAAAGCTCGGAGTAGGAAAAAGGTTTGTTGATACAGTCGTCGGCCCCGCTGTCCAGGGCAAAGATCCGGTCTTCAACCCTGGGGCGCGCCGTCAGCACCAGCACCGGCAACTGCGGCTTGCCAGGCCGAATGCTGCGCAGCACGGAGATGCCGTCGAGCTTGGGAAGATTCAGATCGAGGACGAGCAGGTCGTAGTCGAGATCGGTGGCCATCAATGCGCCCTGCTCCCCATCCAGCGCCACGTCCACTGCATAATGTTCAGCCAGCAGGCCCTTGCGAATATAGGAGGCCAGTGCCGCATCGTCTTCAATCACCAGGATCCGCATTCAGCGAGCTCCATATCACGCAGAGAGATTACCGTTGTCCCACGAGCCTGTGTTGGCTGGGGCAGACCCAGAATGACCTTAAGCCGGTGCACTTCGTGAGGAATTTTTCATTATTTTTGACAATTCGTGAACGGCAGCTTCCCACTTAGGAATATTTCCCATAGAAATTCGCAGAGGTAACGTGACCTCATTTGCCGAGAAACCCTTATTTGACAATGGAAAGATTTGCCGAGAAACCCTTATTTGACAATGGAAAGCCTTGATCTGCCGAGTTCACCCAGCCGGGCGTGCTATGTGCCTTTGTTTGCCCGGTGTGGATGGGATCGCCGGGGTTTTTGCCGGAAACCAGGCGGGCTGCAGGAGCACGCAGGCAGCAGGGGAAGAACAAAGCTGACTAAGGTGCTTTCCGCGCGGGCCTCAGTGTCTCCCCGATTGTGAGCCGCCGCCGGCAGCCCTATTCTGAATTCGTCAGCAGGCGTGCACTCAATTCCATGGATCACTCCAACTACTCCGGCGAGCAGCAGCATTATTCGAAAGTACTTCGGTTTCACTTATCGGCGGGAGACAGCCGGGCCCGAGGCGAAGGGTCTCCACATCCGCCTGCCTTTGGCCCATGCGGGCTGGGGATAGAGTTCCGCAAGGTTTCGTTTCAGGACGGGGCCAGCGGAGACGAGCTCTTAACCAACATCTCCTTCCACGTCCGCCCCGGGGCACGCGTTGGCATCGTGGGGCCGAGCGGCTCGGGCAAAATGAATCTGCTCAATCTGCTCACACGTTTCCACGAGCCCGCAGCGGGCGCCATCCTGCTCGATCGCAAAGATGTGCGCGAGTACGAGAACGACGCACTGCGCTGGCAATTCTCCATCGTGCCGCACGACCCGATGCTCCTGGCCTCCTCTGTGGCCGCCAACATCGCCTGTGCCGACCCGCAGGCCTCGCGCGCTCAGGTGGTCCGCGCCGCAAAATCGGCCAATGCGCACGATTTCATCGAATCTCTTCCGCGGGGCTACGAGACGTTGCTGGGAGAAGGCGGCGCAACGCTCTCCCCGGGAGAGCGTCATCGGCTGGCCATAGCGCGCGCCTTCCTCAAGAACGCGCCGATGCTGGTTCTGGATGAATCGGCCGGCACCGAGGATTTTGCTACCGAGCAGCTCATCGTGGACGCACTGGACCGGCTGATGGCGGGCCGCACGAGCCTGACCATTGCCTACCGGATCAGTACGCTGGAGCGCTGCGACATGGTGTTGGTGCTGAAGAAAGGCTCTCTCGACGCGGTCTGCACCGGCGATGACTATGCCAAAGTCCCTCGCCTTTCACGGCTGGCTCCGGGCAGTGTGCCGCGCTCCATCGATATGCTGAAGCCCGGCCCGGTCCTGGTGCGAATCGACAAGCCGGTGGTGCGCCCACGATTCTGAACACCTTGGACGCTCGGATTTCACGACCTGCATTGGGCATTAACCTGGAGCAGCTAACCTCGAGAGAAGAGGCTCAGTGGCGGAGACGGCGGCCGATTTGCTCCGCCGGCTTCTTCAGGGTTACAATCGACCAAGTTCCACGCGGAATCCCACCGAAATAGGCGCGTAGCTCAGTTGGTTAGAGCGCTACCTTGACACGGTAGAGGTCAGGAGTTCGAGTCTCCTCGTGCCTACCATTCTTTTCTTCTCTTCATTCATTAACTTAGCCCCATTCCAATGCAGGGGTGGACACCACCAGCCGGTCCGGCTGCACGTAGCCGAGCCATTCTTGATGCGCGAGAATTGCGGGATCTTTTGCCATCGCTCACCTCGTACCAACGGCTGGGGATACGAAAACCAGTGGGCTTGGCTTGTTCCGATACTTTGCACGAACTCGATCAGACCAATGACTTGTGCGTTCGACGGGAGCTGAGACGAGCTTTGGCGCGTGTCAGCAGAAGTTCCGCCGGCCTCGCTGTCAAAATCGCACAGCAAGCGGCAACGCTCGCACTGGATCTCACCTTTTTCATAGTTGCGCTCCCGCCAACACGTTTATGCCCGTCCCGGCGGCACCACATAGCCAGCAGAACAGACCTTAAAAACTAATGGCGAGCCTACATAGGCGTTTGCCCGATTGCGCGGATCAGTTCGTCGTGGGCCTGTGTGTAATCCAGTTGCGATTGAAGCAGCACAGTTTTCGCGTCAAACTCCTGAGCAACGGCCAGGTCCGCTTGCGAGCTGAGGGCGGCTCCGTGGGCGAGTTCCTGCTGCAGCACGCGACTGGATTCGGTGCGCGTCGCCAGCAGTTCCTCGGATACCTTCTGCATCTGCTGGGTCCGTTCCAGCTGGTTGTACGCTGTCTGTACCGCGAGCTCAACCTCGTCGGTGACTCGCGCAAGGTTCTCTTTCGCTTGCGACAACTGCGCCTCACGTTCCCGCAGCAAGGCGCGCTTACGCCCTGCGTCGAAGATGTCATAGCCTAGGTGAATACCAAACGTGCCAAAGTTACGCGCCAGGAATGGGACCTGGTTTTGGTAGCTGTAGCGGGCAAAGGCCTCGACATCGGGAACTCTAATGTCAATTTTGGCCAAACGGACCGCAGCCTCCGCTTTCTCCACCTCGGCACGAGTTGCACTGATCTCCGGATGTGAGGCCGTGGCAGCTGCAACACATTCCTCACGCCGGCAAGTCTCCTGAAATTCGGCAATAGCTGGATCAAGATCAAGGGCGGTGGTCAGCGGCAGGCCCATCAAGTCATTTAGCTTCAACTTGAGATCCGATAACTGAAGATCGGTTGACAACAGTTCTTGCTTGGCCTGCAAAAATTGGGCACGGCTTTCGATCAGCTCCTGCTCCAGGGCGCTTCCCAATTTCACCTGCTGCACTCGTTCGCTTTGCAGGTCCTGCGACGCCTTGATCCGAGCTTCCGTGGCACTGCGATGCGCCTCAGCAATGAGGACCCTGTAGTAAAGCTGATGAACATTCAGCGCCACATCGTTCTGGGTTACCTGCGCTTTTTCGCGAGTGGCCTTCAACTCGGCCCGGGCCATGTCGTTTGCCGGCTTGATTTTCAGCAGCGTGGTCAGTGGCTGCGTGATCTGTGTCCCACTGGTTGTCAGGTTGCGTCCTCCCTGGTTGATGGTGCTGGTGACAGGAGGTATGGGCGTACCCCCTGCTACTCCCAGGCTGCCGGCTGCGATCTGGACCAATTGCGTATCCGTCACATGTGCAAAGGTGCTGTCATTCCGTATCGACGGAAAATACGAACTCTTCGCAACCTCCTTCGCGTGCTGTTTCTCCTCGACCATGTAGCCAGCGATGCGGATGTTGTGGTTGTGATGAAGCGCTAACTGTACGGCTTCCTGCAGTGTGATGCGGCGTGATGACGCGGTATCGCCTGTCTCCTCGGCCATGGCGAGGGAGATCAAGAAGGCCGTTGCCATCAGTAGAGTAAGTGCCTTTTGTTTCACTATTTCGACTCCTTCTCGGGGGCCGGGATCTGCTGCACGGCGCTCAGATCCCCGTAGTTCAAGGGCGATTTGCGCAGGAGAGCGACAAAGATCAAGGCGCATGCGCAGCTCCAAGCGATCAGTAGAAATCCGTCGATAATGCTCAAGCTGTACGCTTGCAGACGCATTCGGGCCGCAATCAGGTCGACCGCACGGGCTCCGGCGTCTGCAATGCCGTACGATTTGGCGTAGAGACCTGCCGTCATTGCGTGAAGGTTCTGATCGGTGATCCAGTTGCGACTGCTGACGTGGAGTCCCAGGAGGTTCGAGTGCAGCTTTTCGCGATCAGCAATGAAGTGGCCCATATAGATGGCGCCTGCGGTCCCGCCGAACAAACGGATGGTGTGAAAGAATGCCGAAAAGGTTAGGACCCACTGTGGCTTGGCCAAAGCGCCGGTGAAGATTGCTTGCAGCACGAGGCAACTGACAAGTCCAATGAAAGCAAACGCCTGTCCGACGCCAGTGAGCAACTCCGTGCGGTAGAAGTTCGCTGCTGCCCAGGCGCTGTCGTATCGAGCATTCAATACGGCTGAAATCGCTGTACAGGTCAACCCAACCGCAAAGAGAATGCGAGGGTCCAGCTTGCGGAGCAGCAGGAGCCCAGCGATAAGGGTGATGGGCAGTAACGGAACAGCGCTCCAGATGATCGCGGGCCCAATCTGGCCGGGTTCAAAGCCCCGAATGGCCAGCGACTGCGGAACTAGGATGATGGTTGTGCAGAGTGTGAAGCGAAACCAGAAGAGCAAGCAGCCGAGCAGCACGGTATTCCATTTCCAAAGGTAGGGCAAGGCGACCAAAGGGTTGGGACTGAGCAGCCGTCGGAGAAGCGCGCATAACAACAACAGCGACCCGCTGAGAAATAAGGCGTTGTACACACCCGAGCGCCACCAGTCGAGCCGCTGTCCTTGCTGGAGGGCAGTAAACAACAAGGCCAGACCAAGGCTTAGATATAAGAACCCAGCGAAGCTCGGCGGAGGGCCGTCCTTCTTTCGCGCGGCGGCGGGCGGTATGCCGTAATAAATGCAGATCATCATTACCGGCGCAATTACGGCAGAGCCCCAAAACATCCAGTGCCAAGAAAGGTGGTCTCTATAGAATCCGTACAGCGAGGGCGCTACATTGACTGCGCCGTCCACAGACATGGCGTAGAAGGCGAGCGTGAATGGAAGATAGCGAAGCGGAATGGCGCGCAGAGCAAAAGTGAGGGTAAGGGGATAGAACGTGCCTGAGGTCAGCCCGGCTACGATGAGAGCTGCAACCAATAGACTGTAACTGTGTATTAGCGGCAGGAACGTACAAGCTATGGTAAACACTCCCGCAGCTAAAAGAAGAATGCGGCGTGGCCCGAGCACGCCTCCCAGATAGACGCTGAACGGTCCGATAAACATCAGCGAGGCGTTGTAGGCGCTGTCCAGCCACGCGCCGGCATCGTAGCTAATGCCGACGTGACCTTTCAGGTCCGCCAATCCCATGGTAAGCATGCGTCCCGTAAGCGTGACAAGCCCGGCCCCGAGCAGAACGCCGAGAGTCCCCAGCAGCGGCCTGGTTGAAACTTCCGCAGGAATCGCGGCGGCAGCTGCGCGCGCAATCTGCGTCGGTGACGGTTGCGTGATTGCAGTTTCTCTAGCCACATTAGTCCTCGTCATCGCCTGGTGCGCACCGATGCGCAGCGCAAATTGTGATCCGCTCGCCGGCGCGATTTCGATTACTTTGCCGCGTATGACCTGGCCGGGATATGAGTCAACCCGGATCTCGGCTGCATCGCCGACCCTGACATTCGTGAGCTGCGTTTCTTTGTAATTTGCCTGCACCCAGCGCGTGCGATTGACGAAGGCGATGACTTGAGTGCCAGGTGACACCAGCTGCCCTGGGCGGACTTGCCGCTCGCCTACGCTCCCGTCGGCCGGGGCGGAGATTTTGGTGTAACCAAGGTTTACCTGCGCAGCCACTAAGTTCGCCTGTCTCGCGCGCAGGTCAGCGGCAAGCTGCAGCTCCTGAGATTCCAGAACAGCTTTCTGGCGCCGTTCCGCTTCCGCTGACAGCTCACTACCGCGCTGTACGGTACCAGCCTGGGCCAGATCCGCCTCGCGGCTGGCATACTGGCCGGTAAAGTTCTCCTCGTCAGCAACGGCTTGCTCCAGCTTCTGCTGTGTTGTCGACCGAGTCTGATACAGGGCTTCCTGGCGGTTGCGCTCAGAGTGGGCGCGCGCCAGACCAGCTTCCACCGCGTCCTTGCCGGCCTTCGCGGCCGCGATCTGCGCTTTTGCCTGGTCGATTCCCGCCACGGCCTTCAGAATCCGAGCGTCTTGAAGCTCTCGCTGGCGGCGGTTGTTCTCGATACCGGCCCTTGCAGCTTCCACCCCCGCGCTTGCCTGTGCCGCTTGGGCTTGATAGTCATTGTCATCGAGCTCAACCAGGAGATCCCCTCTGTGCACCTGCTGGTAATCGGAGACGGCGACGTTGCGGACGATGCCAGCCACCTTCGTACTTAATGGCGTGAGGTCGCCGCGCACAGAGGCATCGTCGGTGACTTGTTCAACGTGCCCTCCTTCCCAGGAATTCCAGTTGTGCGTAATGGTGAAAAACACCACCAGGGCCAACAGCAGCACCAGGATTGGAGTGCCATACTTCTGCCACTTGGGCGTAGCTTTCGCAGCGTCTTGCCGTTCGTTTGGCGGAGCTTCCTGCGGTCGAGCCGGTTCGAGTTCTTGGGCCGGCTTTGCCGGGGAGACGGGGGGCATCGACATAAGCGCTCCTGTACCTTACAAATCACAGCATTTGTTAGTCCGAAGACAGCTGTACCGTGATGTTCTTGAAAGAACACGCTTTATGTGCTGACCACGATTTGCCGGTAATCAATCTGATGCCAACTGGCTACCACACGGACAGTCAGTTGGCATGGTCGTCAATCTCCGGTGTATTTCCCCATCGACAATTTCTTCAGCTTTTTGCGTTGTTACTGCGGTGCTGGCGGGAGAGAGCGGGTTGGCGGAGCGATGCAGAGGCAGCTAGCTGTTCTTGAAGTGATGTTTGTTGATCTTGAGGGACTTGATCTTCGATTCCAGAGTAGTTGAAGGAATGCCCAGCTTAGCTGCTGCGCCAGCCGGTCCGGAGACTCGCCCCCCGGTTTCGGCCAATGCGGCCTCGATGATCTCTTTTTCCTGAAGGACGGGAGTCTTCGAGAGCGCCGGACCCGCTGCTGGAGGTGCAGACGAAGCCCGCGAGAGCCAACTCTCGTCGACTGAGAAGATCTCTGTTTCACAAAGAACGACCGATCGCTCAATCACGTTCTGTAATTCTCGAATGTTCCCCGGCCAAGGGTACGCCTGCAGCAACTCTAAAGTCTTCTTGTCGATGCTCTTTATCTTCTTTCCCGCTTGCCTCGCAAATCGGTCGGTGAAGTACTCTACAAGCATCGGTATGTCGTCCTTGCGTGCCCGCAGAGGAGGAACTTCGATAGGAAACACATTGAGACGGTAAAACAGATCGCTACGAAAAATGCCGGCATCAATCGCCGCCTGCAAGTCGCGATTCGTGGCAGCAATTGCCCGAACGTCAGTTCGAATCGCTTGATTGCCCCCGACGCGCTCAAATTCGTGCTCCTGCAGAACTCGCAGCAGCGCGATCTGAGTTTCTGCTGGAAGCTCGCCGACTTCGTCCAGGAAGATGGTGCCGCCTTCCGCCACTTCAAACTTGCCCAGGCGTCGCTGTAACGCTCCGGTGAATGCACCCTTTTCGTGGCCGAACAATTCCGAAGCAATCAAGTCTCGCGGGATCGCAGCGCAATTTACGCTCACAAACGGTCGCGAACAGCGTTGTGAGCGGCGGTGGATCGCCCGGGCAATGAGTTCCTTGCCCGTTCCTGTCTCGCCGGTGATGAGCACAGTGGAGGTTGTCGGCGCGACTTTGGAAATTCGAGATAGTACGGCTTGCAGGCCAGAAGAAGCGCCAACGATCTCCTCGAACATCGATGTCTTGCTGATTTCTTCGCGTAGCGCGATATTCTCGTTTCGCAGTCTCTCTTCGGCCTGCTTGCGCTCTTCGATGTCGGTCGCGGCAACATACCAACGCGTAATCTGTCCCTGTTCGTCGCGCAATGGGTTATGACGGCTCAAGAACCAGCGATAACTCCCATCGCCTTTGCGCAGTCGCATCTCCAACTCGAAAGCAGCGCCACTAGAAAGAGCACGATCAAAATAACCGAGCACCCGTTCCCCGTCATCGGGATGAAAGGACTCACCGAGAGAACACTGCCGCCACTCTTCAAGACTAAGGCCGACGTAATCGAGCGCAACGCGGTTGGCATAAAGACGTTCGCCAGCGGGTCCGAATACAGCGACTAACTGAGGAGCAAGGTCCAGCATCTGTCGAAGCTCGGCTTCCTGTTCCCTAAGTCTTTTTTCCGCGCGCTTACGCTCGGTGATATCGATCACGGTACCCACGAACTCACCGAGATCGCCGGATCGGTCAAGTACCGCATGGCCCAGGACGTGAATGTCCCTGACCCCTTTGTCCGGATGAACGATTCGGTAGTCCAGTTCGAAATCCTCCTTGTCGCGGATGGCTTTCTCGAACCGTTCCCTGCTCGCGGCCTGATCGTCTGGATGAATCCGCTGAAAGAAGGTTTCGAATCGCGGCGGCGGCCCATGCGGGTCGAACCCCAGCACGCGATAGCACTCCTCCGACCAATATCTGATGCCGTCGGTCGTAGGGTTCCAGGCCCAACTGCCGGTTTGGCTCAACCTCTGCGCTTCCGCCAGGTATGCTTCGCTCTGACGTAACGTTTGTTCAGCACGCTTGCGCTCGGTCACGTCAATCCCCGCCCCCACAAACTCGCGGTTGCCGGATGCATCCTGCACTACATGAGCTAGAGCGTGGACGTGCTTGACTCTCCCATCAGGCAGCAGCAAACGATAGGCATGTTCGAAATGTGTCGCCCCGCCGGAGGCGCCATCGATGACCTTCAGGAAGTCGGCCCGGTCCTTGGGATGGACGCGCTGCACTATTGAATCTATCGTTGGCTTAAGCGCGCGGTCGTACTCGAAGATGCGATAGGTTTCATCTGACCAGACAATCTCTCCGCTGTCGGGTTTCCACCCGAAGCTGCCTGTGTGGCTGAGTCCTTGGGCTTCGGCTAGGTAAGCTTCGCGGCGCTGCAATTCCTGAGTCAATTGTTCTTGCTCAGTTACATCCATAGCGGTGCCAAGAAACCCTTTGAGAACCCCGTTGTCGAGGACCGGGATACCAACGCATCGAATATAGCGAAGCGCGCCGTCCGGTCGAATGATCCGCTTCTTTACGTCGCAGCCGGAACCTTGCTCATGCATCCTCTTTATGGTCTCTGCCATGGAGTCGCGGTCTTGCGGATGCATGGTAGCCAAATACTGCTCGAGCGTAGGGGCTCCCTTCTGCGGGTCGAGGCCATAGATTTGAAATAGTTCCTGAGACCAATGCTCAAAATACCCGCCAGGGTTGAAAGCCCAGCTTCCCGTATGGCCGAGGCGCTGCCCTTCTGTGAGATAGAATTCGTTTCGGCGCAGTTCCTGTGTTAATCGCTCTTGATCGGTGACATCTAGCCCTGTCCCGACGAACCCTTCGAAACTCCCACCATGAGTCACCGGGCTGCCCACGCAACGTACATAGCGAATGTTGCCGTCAGGCCGCACAATCCGTTTCGTGAAGTCGAATCCGCGATGTTCTGCCAACATCCTCTGAATTGTTTGTTGGACGAATCCCCGATCTGCCGGGTGTACCAGCCCCATATATTCTTCTACCGTCGGGGGCTTGCCGCTCGGATCAAGGCCGTGGATCTGGAACAACTCGCGAGACCAGTACTCGAATCCAGCAGGGTTGAATGCCCAGCTGCCCATGTGTGCAAGGCGCTGTCCCTCCGCGAGGTAGAACTCTGCTTGTTTAAGCTCTTCAATATCGAGATTGACCCCGATCCAATACAGTACAGTTCCATCGCCTGCCCGCAGGGATTCGACGCGACTGAGAAACCAGCGGTATCCTCCCTCAGCATTACGAACGCGAAAGCTAAAGTCGCCAGCGCGACCCGTGCGTAGACAGGTTGACCAGGCCCTACGTGACTCATCGTGGTCGTCGGGATGCACAAAGTGAAGGTGGGAATCCCACTCTGCGCCCATGTCAATACCGAAACGGAGAGGATGGTCTTTCGAGAGACCAAGGTAATCTGCACATCGTTCATTCACGAACGTGAGCGCGCCGGACGGACCAGCGTACCAGGTATATGCCGGAATCACATTGAGGGTGGCTTGTAACCGTGCTTCCGCGTTGGCGACCTTGTCATCAGCAGCCATATCGATATGTCCCTGTCTCGCCCGAGAATGGGCCCATGGCGGAACCCCCGTGAAGCTCCAGCACACCATCAAAACTCCAGCTTCAACCCGTATTGCATGATGCGAGGATTCACACTCATGGAGCTGATCTTTCCGAAAGTGCTCGGACTCGAGACATTGCTGGCGGGATTTGCAAAGTTCGGGTGATTAAGAACGTTGAAAACCTCCCAGCGGAAGACGATCCCGACCTGCTCTGTGAGTTTGGTGCGCTTGATGAGAGCTGCGTCGAAGTTGTGCTGGTCCGGCCCTCTAAGGATGTTCCTTCCTAAACTTCCAAAGATCGTCCCGTCGCCGGCAACTGGAAACTGGCCATCAATCAAACCTCCCGCGTGTATAAGCGTCGCAGGAACAAACGCGCTGGTGTTGAAGAACTGATTGACGCGGCTGCTCACATTACCGCTCTGAATCGCATCCTTCAGCGTCGCCCCCGGTGCAAGGTTACCTGTGGTGAACGTAGTTGCCGGCCCGAAGAGTGTGCCGGCGGCGCTGTCCAAAATACTGAATGGGAGTCCGGATTGGAGCGTCACGATACCGGAGAAGGTCCACCCGGATAAGAGTCGGTTGCGGTTCGCCGGTTGGGGTAGATTCCACGTGTAGCTGAGCACGAAGCGGTGCGTGCGATCGAAATCCGAAGGACCTCGCTGAGCAGCGAGGTTGTGCTGATCATTGAACACCTGCTGGCCAAAGATCGGAGTGCCGTAAAACCCAAAAGCCGCAGAGCCAAGACTGTCGCCCGCAGTATCAATCGATTTGGAGAAGGTATAAGCCGCCAGGATCTGAAGGCCATGGCTCAATCGCTTGTTAATGGTTGCTTGCAGAGAGTTGTAGTTGGAGCTTCCGCTGCTATCGAGCCTAAAGGCAATCGGCTCGAGCCCGAGAAAGGGGACTCGTTCCACCGCATTGGCGGCCGAGTTGGTGGACAACCCATTCACAGGATTGACGGGACTGGCTAGAAGAGACTGATTATTGCTTCTTGATATGGGAAGGTGTGTGCTTTTGGCGCCAGCGTAGGCGAGCGAGAATAGGTAACTCTTGTACTGATACTGAACTTCCAGACCATATTGCTGAACGGTCGCTTCTCTGAAAGCAGGATCAACGATTAGTGCGGCAGAAGGGTTATGCGTCCCCGTGTATGGGGGACCGGGCAGCATCGTACCGGCGAAGTTGGGGAAGGAGGACGCCGGGGGCAGTACCGGGAACGGGAATTGCAGGCTGGCTGCGGCATTTGCACCCCCGATCAAGTCCTTCGAGATGGTGAATGGCGGACTGGAGGCCAGATCTGCGCCGTATGAAAAGAAGTACATGCGATTGGCGTAGATGCCATAGCCTCCCCTGATGACGAGATCGCGCGATGGGAAGGGCCGCCAAGAAAGGCCTAGACGCGGCTCGGGATGCAGTTGAACCGGGTCGTTGACGAGGGTCGAATTCTTGCGCGGAAAGCCTGCCGGGGCAGGGCCGCCGTAATTGTCCGCCAAGACGAATCCGGAGGTCGCAGGATTTGTGAATCCACCCGGCGGAGGCGGAACATAGAACTCCGGGTAGAAATTGGTCATGCGCCCATGGGCCTCGCTCTGCTGTCCATTGACCTCCAGTCGAAATCCTAGATTGAGGGTGAGAGCAGACGAGACCTTGTAATCATCGACCACGAAAAAATCAGCCGCGGCTGAGCGCAGTCCTATATCGGGAACCGCTGCGCTAACTATTGTGCCGAACACGTTGGAAAGTGAAGTGCCATTGCCACCTGCATTCACCGGTCCTGCAGGCAACCCGAGCAGAAAATCGGGAAAGGAAAGGAAGATGAGCTGTCCGTCCGTGTAATCAGGCCTTGAATTGAATTGATTACGGAAAATCTCCACTCCCAACCGGAGATTGTGCTTCCCGCGGGCCAAAGAGAGCGTGTCCGAGAAATAGAAATTGTTGTTCGCCGTCGCGGCTCTATCGTTCGGCACGTTGCCCAGCGAGAACGCGCCCAGTACCTGCATCTGTGGCAGGCTTCTTTCCTGCGTGTCGCCGACACGGCTGATTCCCACCGACTGAGCCGTCAGCGGTCCCGGAGTGAAGCCTCGACCGGTGATGCGAGAGAAGCCGAAGCGGAATTGATTGACGGCCCGCGAGGAGAAGATGTGCGTGTGTGCAACGGCCAGATTCCGGTTATTGAAGTCATGAAGCGCCGGGAATCCGGGGACGGAGGCCCCTGAGAACGGCACGTTTAGATTCGTGTCTGCGAAGAAGAATTTCGTCGACAACTGATCGGCCTTCGCCAGGCTTACATCCAGATTCGTGTTGAACTGGTCTTCATCATAGTGTCCGGGCAAGACCGCCGTGTAATTGACGCCACCACCTGCGGTCTGCGGACTCGGAATCACAAACGATCCATCGGGATTTCTGGCGTTCAGCAGATTGAGAGCTACCGGATTGATGTTCGATCCATCGGGCGCGATCTTTACCCCTCCGAACAATCCTGTTTGACCAGCGAACACCGCTCCGAGAGCGGCCGGCGTTCGGAGCCTTGGTACGGGCGGTAGACTTTGGGATCGCACACTGCTGGCGAGCGAGGCTGCATTCACGTCGCGTGTCGCTTGATAAGAAACGAAGAAAAAGGCTCGCTTCCTGGACCAGGGCACGGGCCCGCCCAGCGTGAAACCGGGCTGGTGGCGGCGAAATTCTCCTCTAGCTACTCCGGTTGCGTTCGCAAAGAAATTGTTCGCGTTCAAGGCCTCGTTGCGGCCAAAGTAGTAGACGTTCCCATGAAGTTGGGCGGTACCCGACTTGGTCTCTACAATGACGTTGGCGCCGCCGCCACGGCCATATTGAGCATCGTAGAGCGAATTCTGAACCTTGAATGCCTGAATGGTGTCGGGCGCGGGAATCGCCAGCCCACCACCACTGGGAGAGGTGGCCTCAGTCATGTTGGCGCCGTAGCTGTTCGCGTCCACGCCGTTCAGCATGAAGTTGTTGTCACCGCTACGCGCCCCATTGACGCGGATCTCCTGGCTTCCGGCTCCCAGTTGCGTCGCATCCACCACATCGGTGTTGGTTCCACTTGTCAGACCAAGAATCTGCGTGTAGTTGCGATTCACCAGGGGCAAGGTAACAATCGTCGATCCGTCAATCACCCTTCCGAGTGCAGCGCCCTCGGTTTGCAGCAGCGGGGATTCGACATCGACTACTTCTATGGCACCTTGGACCGCAAGCTTGACGGGAATTCGCCTCACTTCGCTAATCTGAATCATCACCTCACGCAAGATGTACGGCGCAAAGCCCGCCATCTCCACCCGCAACTCATATTGGCCAGCCGGCAACAAGGAAAGGCGGTATAAACCCTCAAGATCGGTTACGGCAGTGAGAACTTGGCCCGTTCCGTTGTTACGCAAGGTTATCGTAGCCTTCGGCACGACTGCCCCCATTGGGTCGGTGACTGTACCGGTTAAGGCCCCAGTCGAGGCTGATTGAGCGAAGACCTCGAAGGCGGTCACGATCACGAGCAGGCAGAACGCAAAGCTTTGGCTAATCGAAGCTTTGGTGAGCAACCGTAGTGTTCCGTGCATGAGGACGCCGCTGTTTTTGTGCGATGCCCGATTAGGTTTTCCGGATGGCTGGAGTTCCGGAGCAGGTTGCGCTTGGAAATGGATTGCCGGCGACGCTGGTTGTTCTCACGCCTCTCGATGTAGTAAACGCCTTCGCTATGGACTTCGGCGCGGCCGTTGACCTGCGTGGTATCACAAATATCAGGGCGCCTTTCGGTTTAAGCCACCTGTAGGTGTGTCCAGGAATACCAGCTCAAGGCGCTTGTTGCCCTGCTGGGCTGCAGACACTAAGGCTTGCAGATCATCATCAAAAGAAAGGCCAATGGCAGATAAATGATCGAGGCAAACAGCAGGCGCTTAGCGACCGCGTTGCTTCTGCGGAAGGCTAGTTGGATCCCGGAATAGAGAAACGCGAGGGCCAGCACTAGGGCTGCGATCGCGTACGGCAGCCCAGCTTGGCCTAGCAGCGTAGGCACTATGCAGACGAGCAGCAAAAGCAAGAGCGGCAAAACGCTACCGACTGCCACGAATTGGCCTTTGCGCTCGCCCGCGGGAAGAACGAGGTAACCTGCCCGGGCGTAGTCCTCGCGGTAAATCCAGGCGATTGACATGAAATGGGGAAATTGCCAGAGGAAGAGCATGGCATAGAGAATCCATGCTCCCAGACTCAACGTGCCGGTTGCGGCAGCCCATCCGATCAGCGGGGGCATCGCACCCGGAAACGCGCCCGCCAATGTACAGAGCGGGGTCTTTCGCTTCAGCGGCGTGTAGATAAATAGATAGCTTGCTAGTGTTACGGCCGCCGTAAGGCTCGCAAGCGCGTTGACCGCTAACGCCAGATAAATCTCTCCCGCGACCGACAGCAAAATTCCGAACCGCAGAGCTGACTCGGGACTTAGCCTTCCGGCGGCCAGCGGCCGGCGCGTGGTCCGCCGCATCTGAGCATCGAACCGACGTTCGAGATATTGATTGAGGGTCGCTGTCCCGCTAGCGACTAGTAGGGTACCAGCCAGAGTATGAATAAGGAGCCAGAACGGAAAACTGCTTAACTCTCCTGGATACCCCAAGTAAAAACCGGCGAAGGTTGCGACCGCGATCAGCGTATTTACTTCTGGTTTCGTGAGGGCCCAATAATCAGACCAGGCCACGGCCGAGCGCAGTGTCAATCGGGGGTGCGCTCCTGCGGGAACGTGCAGTGCATTGATGGTGGGCTTCGTTCCCATGTCTACAGGGCCTCCACCCTTGAGGCGCTTCGTGGATTTCCGGCAGGCGCAGGCTGCCACTCGGGCCGATCATGTTCTGAACGGTGCAGTCTTGAAGGCGAGAGAAGATGGATTGTGACAACCACTGCCGGGACCAAGTAGATGAATGTAACAGAGACCCACATCAGAGCGCCGGCAAGTTCTTGATCTCCCAAAGGTGAAATGCCGGCGAGGTGAGGAGCCGCCGCGTAAGAGCCATAGACAACGCGATCACAGAACGCAAGAAACGCGGAGAGCGCATCGCAGGGCAAAGTGGCAAGAAAAAGATACAAGGGAGCGGACCATCGGGGCCAACGTGCGACACTCGGCCACGGTTGCACGACCGGCCACCAGAATAGAAGCCCGGTCGTTAAGAAACACGCGTGCTCGACTTCATGCCACCAATCCGACTGCAACCCCAACTCAAACAGGGGCGGATAGTGCCATGCGATCACGGTGAAGCTGGCGGCAAGCAAGCAAAACACCGGGTGAGTAACAACTCCTCCGACCCATTGCACTGCCGGATGACGAAAAAGCGGGCCAAGCGCGACTCGGACGAAGCGTCGCGGTAGTCCATGCAGGAGCGGCATGATCGGCGCCCCCAGCAGAATCAACGGAGGAGCGACCGCCATCAGCAGAAGGTGTTGCAGCATGTGGAAGGTGAGCAACTCATCGTCAAGCACGCCAACAGGAGATCCGATCGCGATCCACAACGCGGATAATCCGCTCATGAAGGCAGCAAATTGCGCAACCGAAATCATGTGCGGGAAGGCTTTTCGAAGATGAAGCCAACCGTGCGAGTAGACACACGCGATCAGCAACAGTGCGAGCGTAACCGGCACGGGGAAAGTCCACGAATCGAAAGCGGTTTTGATGGCAAGTGACATTTGGGCGACCTATGGCTGTGTCGAGGTAGATTTCTCGTCGGTTCCGAGTGCGACGGTGCGGGAAGCATCACGTGCCGGCGTCTGGCGCGCCGGATGCAGTGTCTTCAGAAATGCCACCAGGGCAGTCGTTTCCGCAGGGCTCAGGTTCTTTCCGTAGGCGGGCATGTTGCCTCCGCCCTGGATCACCTGGCGGATAAGTTGATCTTCCGTAAGACGTAGCGCCACACTGTCAAGTGCCGGGCCGCGCTTGCCCCCTGCATCACCGAGCGAATGACAGTTGTGACACTGCTTGGCTTGGAAGACGAGAGCCCCTCGTCGCTCAAGGGCCGTACGTCCTTGCAGATCTTCTGCAGGGATGGGCAGGCTGCTCCACGCACTCATCACGGGACTCCACGGCGTGTGTTCACCTAAATGCGTCAGTGTCCCCAGTGCCACCGCAATCACCAGAATCGTTAGGACCGCGATTGGCCTGCGCCTCCAGCTTTTCTCACCTTCACCCGACACAAAAGGAAGCGCCAATAACACCACAATCGCGATGACCGGCCCGATCAGTAGGATTGGGGTTTCCGCTGCGGGCGGCAAGAAAGAAAGCGTTGCGTAGATCCACAGGAAAAAGAAATCGGGACGCGGCGCCGTCTGAATAATCGTCGGATCCGGTTGGCCGCCCGGACCGAAGGGCCCGAAATATAGAGCACAGGCTGCGATCGCAAGCAGAATGAAGCCGGAGAAGAACAGATCCTTCCAAATAGCATCGGGCACAAATGCCATGCCGCCCTTGTGCGTCAGCTCCTGATATTCGCGCACATAGGAGGCTCTTCGAACTATGCGTCCCGGCATGGGCCATTCGTTGATTCCCAGCTTCAGCACCAGGAGCAAATGTATGCCTACAAATGCGATCAGCAGACCCGGTATCAGAAACACGTGCAGCGCGAAGAAACGCGAAAGGGTTGCGGCTGCGATGATCGGGCCACCAAGCAAGAGATTGACAAGTGCGGGGCCAATCACAGGAACTCGACTGGCAATCGATGCGCCGATTCCCAGTCCCCAGTAGGCGTCCTGGTCGAAGCGAAGGACCTGACCGGTAAAGGCCATGCCGAGCGTCACGAGAAGAAGAAGGACGCCTATAATCCAGGTTAGCTCTCGTGGGAACTTGTACGCTCCGAAAAGAAAGACCTGCACCATGTGAATGAGCACAATCGCGAGCATAAAATTCGAACCCCAGCCATGCAGTGCTCGAATGAACCAACCGAGGGTGGCAGCATGATTGAGAATCTGGAGGCTATTCCAGGCTTCTCCTGCCGAAGGCACGTAAATCAGAGCCAACAGAATCCCGGTGACCAACTGCAGCAGGAAAACGGTCAGCGCGGCACTACCGAAAACATAGAACCAACTTGCCGTTTCGCGTGGGACGGGGTGTGCAGCTGCTTCGCGAAGCGCAGTTCCAACTTTCAGGCGTTCATCGAACCAACTGCCGAGTTTTTCAATCACACGCATCTGAGTTGTCCTCCCGCGGTATTGGCAGCGCGACCGGGCGTTGGCATTTCGCCGGCCTTGATGAAAAGCTTCCCGTCTTCAACCTTGTAGCTGTACTGGAAGAGTCCGCGCTCCGGGGGACCAGAGGCACGAGAGCCATCCTGATAGTAGGCGCCGCCATGGCACGGGCACATGAACAGGTTCGACTGCGGAAACCAACGGACGGGACATCCCAGATGGGCGCAATTGATAGCAAAGACCTGGAAACTATGTCCGTCCACATTCCGAACCCAGCAGGGGATATTCGCCGTTTCCCCATCCGAGGGACTGACGACCGGATTGCGAAACGTCGCGAGCCGCGTCTGCCCCACGGGGAATTGTTCCAACGAGCCAAGAGAAAGCCACGATTCGTAACCGGCTTTTCCTGCGGGACCCAGAAGATAGCGAACAATCGGCGCTCCCAAAACTGCAGCTGCGAACCCGTTGAAAAGCAATCCGAGCTTAAAGAGCATGACGCGTCGTGTCATGCTCGTATCTTTGGCTGTAGAAACTTTCTCGTCGCCCGGTTTTGACAATGCGGCAGGTGCACTCATGGAAGTTCTCCTTTTGCGGGGCTCGGGGAAGTTGTAGGGTACGGCTGGCCGGGCACTTTCGGCCGCTGCGCCGCAAGCCAGGCGACAACATCAGAAATCTCCTGGCCTGACATCGGCTCGCCGGGCAGGTCGCTGCGCCAGTCTGGCGCACCAAGCTCATGCAGTCCGATGATCACATTGGTTCTAAGATCCTGATCGCTCACCAGGGCGAGGTACGAGCCATCGGCAATCGAGCCGGCCTTCTTGCCCCCTCGACCGTCTGAGCCATGGCAGGATGAGCAGTATGTGGCGTACACCGCCGCGCCGTGGACCGAATTGCCGGGAGCCTGCGCCTGGTAGGGCGGCGGATTGGCATCGCGAAGCACATCGGGTTTAGCCCAGCGAGACCGAATCCCGCTGACGATGGCATCGAGCTGTTTGTCTGTGAGCATGCCGCCGGTACTCTGGGCGAAGGCGGGCATCGGAGTGCCAGGTACTCCGTTTGCGGCAATGCGGCGAATCGTTGCGTCATCCGCAATCGCCAGGAACACGGGATCGGACAAGGGAATCGCGGCTCCTCCTTTGCCGTGCGCGCCGTGGCACCCTGCGCAGTTCTCTCGATAGAGGACGTCGAAGTCCAAAACTTCGCTGGGACGGACGACCTCGGAGTTCGACCCAGAACGGCCGGGCGAACGATTGCAACTGGCACCGACCAGCACAATGAAAGCTGCCATGATCAAAAGAAGAGACAGGTGCTTCATTGTTGGCCCTCCTCTGAGATTTTCTCGTCCACGGCGCCAGGCGCCTCGATCCCGGCGCGGACTGCAAAAGGAAGGTGTTGCCACGTGCGCACTCGCTCGTGTCTCAAGACCACGGTACCCGCGACAACCCCAAAGCCCACTTGGCAAATGACGAACCAGAGCCAATTAATACGCTGGTTGAGCACGGGATTAACAACTGCTAAAAAGCTATGGATCAAACCGGACCAGAGGATGGGTGCGATCAGTCCTCCCAATAGAATCGGTCGGCGCGGAAACATGGGAAGCGTCGCTCCATAAAGAAGCCCAACCAGCAAAGAAGTGACAAGGTGAACAGCTGAAGCAATGATCAATGCATCCCAATGAAAAGCGGCTATCTGTTCCGTTGTCTCGCGGGCGGGAAAGAATCCAGCTGCCAAAAGGTTGATCGGGTACCAGATGCCATGCCGGCTCACAAGTCCGTAGATCGCCGCCAGAGCTGCCATGACCACGCTTCCTGCCAGGCCTCCCTTCACCCCGGCAGAAACCGGATAGATCTCAAGCGGCAGTCGCGCACGGTGCAGTTCCCGGCTCATCCATTCGACCCGGGCCACCTTGGGGCGGCTTGTTACGACCTGCATCGATTCAGGCGCAACAGGTGCGGATTCATTCTTTTCGTGGGGCAGCACGTCGCGGAACCACCCTACGCACCCGGTGACGCACAAAGCAGCGCCGAGAATGCTGACCGATACGCTAGTGACCAGTCCAGCAAAAAGCAGGGTGATGCCAAAAGCGAGGACAATCGGCCACGCTGTGGGAGCCGGCAGTCTTACGGATGACGTCTGCTCGTCTATTTGTGCTCGTAGATCGGATAATTGCGATGCCATATTGCGGCCCTTTGCTCAGCGTCCAACGACATAAACGACGGTGAAAACGACGACCCACACCGCGTCCACGAAGTGCCAATAGAGTGACAAAACATCCACACGCTCGGCGTGTTCCTGCGTTACTCTTCCGAACAGCGTGAACACCAGGACGGCAGAGAGACCAGCCAGGCCTGCCGTCACATGAAAAGCGTGGAGCCCGACTAGCGAGTAGTACGTCGTCCCGAAAAGATTCGTGCTGATGGTCAAGCCTTCGTCGTAGATCAGGTGGTGCCACTCTTTGGCGGTTCCGTAAAGGAAAGTTGCGCCCAGTGCAAGAGTCACGAACCACAACGTGGCGAAGACTCGGATGCTTCCCTGACGGAGCGCTCTTGCGGCCAAATGAATCGTCACACTGCTGGAAAGCAGACAGATCGTGTAAAAGACAGGTGCCCTGAGGACTTCATTCGGCATTGGACCCGTCAGACTCTTGCCAATGTAGAAAAGGTACGCCACGACAAAAATGGTGAAGATGGCGCTCTCGGCGGCAATGAGGCTGAACATGCCCACACGTCCGCGAGAGGGGAGTTCCCTGTTGAATCCTGGCTGCGGCAGTGTCATGGGTATTGCATTCATAGTCAGTTCCTCCACTATTCGTACTTCCAGTCCGGATCGTCCGGGTGCTTGAGATCCCAAAGCGGGCGGCGGCTTCTCACGGTTGGAATGACGGCAAAGTTATACGCGGGCGGCGGCGAACTGGTAGACCACTCAAGCGTCCACGCGTCCCAAGGATCGCGTCCCGCGTATTTGCCTTTGAAGTAGGACCACAGCAGGTTCCCGACGAAAATCAGGACACCGGCCGCCTGGAACGCCACGCCGACGGTCGCGATCAGGTTCCAAAGCTCCCAACCACGGCCCGGCTCGTATGTGTAGATTCTTCGCGGCATTCCCAACAGGCCGGGGATGTGCATGAAGTCGAAGGTCAGATGAAACCCGATAAGGAAGAGCCAGAAGTGCAGTTTTCCAAGAGTTTCGCTGCACATTCTCCCCGTCATTTTGGGATACCAGTAGTAAAACGCGCCGAAGAGGGCAAACAGAATTCCGCCTACGATGACGTAGTGAAAGTGGGCGACAACAAAATACGAATTTCCCAATTGCCAGTCGAACGGGGCCGCGCTCAACATGATTCCCGTGAGGCCGGCAATCAGAAACTGAAAGAGAAAGCCCACGCAGAAAAGCATCGGGGTTGCGAACTGAATTTTGCCTCCCCACATCGTGCCCAGCCAGTTGAAGATCTTGATCCCGGTGGGAACCCCCACAGCCATCGTCGATAAAACGAAGAACGTGTTTGCGCCCGCTCCCATCCCAACGGTGAACATGTGGTGTGCCCACACAGCCATGCTCAGGAATCCGATTCCGACCGTTGCCGCCACCATCACCGGGTAACCGAAAATGGCCTTGCGGGAAAACACCGGTATGATCTCCGAAACGAAGGCGAATGCGGGGATGACGAGCACGTAAACTTCCGGATGACCAAAAATCCAAAAGAAATGCATCCAGATCACGGCGGAGCCGCCGGCTTGGGTGTCGAAGAAGTGCCCGCCCAGGTAGCGGTCAACCAGCAACATCATCTGCGCGGCCGTCAGCGGACTCACTGCCAGCACCACCATCCCCGCCATGACAAGGTTGAGCCACACAAGCAGCGGCATTTTTCCCAGCTTCATCCCAGGACAGCGCATGCACACGATGGTGGCGATGATGTTGATTGCCGTGCCGATGCTGCCAAACCCCGAGACGAGCAATCCCAATGTCCAGAAGTCAGTACTGTGACCGGGAGAGAACGTCCGTGCTGTTAATGGTGCGTAGGCAAACCATCCGACATCCGGAGCGGTGCCCGCGCCGTAAAGGCCGCTTCCTCCCAGAAAGCTGAAGTAAAGAAGCAGTCCGCCAAAGGCTGTGAGCCAGAAACTGAAGGCATTCAGCCGGGGAAACGCCATATCGCGCGCCCCAATCATGAGCGGGATCAAGTAATTCGCGAAGCCGAACATAATGGGCATGGCCACAAAAAAAATCATCGTGGTACCATGCATCGTGAACATGCGGTTGAATACCTGGGGCGATACAAGATTGTTGTGGGGGCGGATGAGTTGAATGCGCATGATTGTGGCTTCGATTCCGCCGATGACAAGAAAGAGCAGAGCATAAACGATGTACAGGATGCCCAGCCGCTTGTGGTCTACGGTGGCCACCCATTCGTGAACCATCTCAGTCAGGGGGCGAGTTAGTGTCTGGGTCTCGGCTGCAGGCCATGTAATCGAATCACTAGACATCAGGCGTTCTCCTCAAAACACCTATCGAAGCGTTTCCAGATATGCTGTCAGAGCGTTCAGTTCTTGATCGTTTAAGCCCATCGCGGGCATCAGGCATGCCGGTTTGATTGCACTAGGATCTTTAATCCAGAGCCGCAAGTTCTCCGGTGTATTCGGAGCTGCTCCGGCAGCGATAGTGTCGCGGCTCATCAGGTGCGTCAGATCGGGGCCGAAACGGCCATTGGCACTTGTGCCTGCCACCGCGTGGCAGTTGATGCACGCTGTACTCTCGAAAACACGCCGCCCTTCCGCAACTCCATCGCTTACGTATGCCGGTTGCTGTTGCGCATGGATCCAGCGATCGAACTCTTCCCGAGGCTGAACATACACGCGCAGCAACATCTTGGCGTGTTGCGTTCCGCAGTACTGGGCACACTGTCCCAGATAAACGCCGGCTTCATGCGGGGCAATCCACATGCTGTTCACGCGGTTGGGAATCATGTCGGTTTTGCCTGCCAGGCGAGGAACCCAAAAGCTGTGGTCGGTATCGGCAGAAAGCAGCCTGATAACCGTCGGTGTGGGCTGCGCTGGATCGCTTACCGGCAGGTGCAGCTCATTCGCGGTCACTACCTTCAGCCCGGGATATCGAAACTCCCACCAGAACTGGTGACCAACCGCAATCACTTCAATCGCATTGGGCGGCTGGGCGGCTTTCTGGACGTTGGCAATGACCCGCGCTGTTGCCATGAACAAAGCCACCACGATCAGGACCGGGATGACGGTCCAAGCCAGTTCCACCTGATTGCTTCCATAAACCTGCGGGGGCTCGTGGCCGTCGTCGTTGACTTTTCTTCTGTATCTAACGACCGCGTAGACCAGCAGACTGAACACGGTCATGAATATCGCCGCGGTAACTACGACCACAAAAAGCGAGAGCCCAAAGATCGAGTCGGCTGGCGTGGAAGCAGGCGCGAAGATATTGGTGGGACTCAGTGGTTTGGCTGGATATGCAAAGGCGCCGGATACCGAGCAGATCATTAGGACAAAGACCATACGAAGTTTGCCAAATGCGCTACCCACGATGACGACTTGCGACCATCCGCTCACAGGTGTACCCCTCGTCCAGAACTCCGGTTACCGCCACTGCCCTTTCGATCTACGGTGGACGGCGGCTGATAATCTAATCACCGTCCCCGCATAGACTCTAGGAGCAATCAGTGGGCCGAACTGCAAGCAGAGAGCAGTTACTCCGCAACCTGCTGAGCGAACAATAGATCAAATTTGCGGAAGCGTAATCGATTGCCAGTACTCAGTTGTTTTGGTGTTCATTAGCTACCGCGCTGCCAATTGCCTGGCACCTTCCTACACGCAAACGCGCAAGCACGAGCCGCCTGCTGCTCTCAACAGAACGGGTTCCATGAGCTGGTTCGCGGAATGAACTCGTGGCGAGTGCGCTGCAGCGGGTGACAACGGGCGGGCGGGCTCTCCAAGGGTTAGCACACAAGCTTTAACGAGCACCTTGAGTGGCGAGCCATTTCGTCACCAGCAGCACAAGAGTAACCCATAGAACGTCTGCTGTGAGCAGATGCGCTATCTGAAGCCACATCGGCGCCAGCAGAACAACGTTGAACACGCCGAGCGCGAGTTGGAAGAGAAAGATGAGGCCCACCACGACGGCAAGATTGTGGAGCGATTTATTTGGCGATCTCCAGATGCGTGCCAAAATCCCGGCCATGAGCGCTGTTGCTATGACAGTTGTAGCTGGGTGCAGGATACGTAGTCGCAACAGGTAATGGCTTTTTGACGAGAAATCTTGCACGAAAGAGGAGCCGAGAGACGCAGCCGGAAACAGCGTGTCTCCCAGGGCAGTCACGGTTCCGGTTGCTCCCGCCAGCAGCATGATCAATGCCAGGGCCGGTATCAGCGCTCTGCCGGTTGCGGGCCAATGAAGCACGTTAGATGACGGCTGCCCGATCCAGAACGCAGTGATGACGATAGCACCCAGCAACAACATTGTGTTTACGGAATGGAGTGAAAGTGAAACGACGCGTGCAATCGATTTGTCCTGCGCCACATGCTCGAAGAGAACCAGGAATGCCCCAAGGAGAGCTTCGTTCACAATGAGCAGCACTGCGACAGTTCCGGCCCAACGAGAAGGGTGCTTCCGTGGCATTGCGAGTCGGGTCCAGACCCACAAGCACACCACGCTCACCAAGGCAGCCCCACTGCTCATACGGTGGATGAATTCGATCACTGTCTGGATCTGCGGGTGAGAAATCACGCCATCGCACGACGGCCAGCGATTTCCACATCCAGCACCGGAACCGGTGAACCGGACATACGCGCCCCAGAGTATAACGGCGACATTGTAAGCGAGAGTGCCCCATGCGAACGTCCTCAATGCACGGCGAGAATGTCGCATTGAAGAGCCATCAAGAGCTACTGATGGGATAACCATCGCTCTGCTCTTCATTAGTGGCGTCTCAAGAAAACCACGCAGATCCCATCCCAGTGAGAATGGCCGACTCCATTGGGAGGAGAGTGTCTCATGGAAACTATTCCTAGATCGCTCTGGTCCAGTTGAAACTGTCGTTGCAGGTATTCACGGACAAGAATGGCACGTTTTCTGGACACTGATAGTTGGTCCGCCGGCCCGGCTCCATCCGAATATCCTTCGACGACTATGGGATCATTGAGAAGCGAGTCTCCGTGTTGGCCAATGGCGTCATTCAACAGTTGCTTACCACTGGCCGACAGTACCTCTGAGTTGCTGCCATCTTTTATGAAGAGCCCTGTCGCGGGCAGCCATGCTCGCACATTGGCAGGGTTGCTGAAAACGCGATCCTTGCGATAAGTATCAGGAGGGAGGCTGGCCAGGTTGTAGTACCCGCGACGATGAAAGAAACCGCGGAGGAAAAAGTTGTGTTTCAGAGCCTCCGTATCTTCAGCCATGTTGGCCGCCGCCCTATTCATGTTGGATAGCGATTCTCTCACGTTCGTAGCGGCGTCAATCCCCTGCTCGTCGGGTCTCGTTGTCGCTGCAATCGTCTGGCGGATTTGCTTTGCGCTCTCGTCGATATTCGCCGTTGCGTCTCGCGCAGAGCTGATGGTCTCGTCGAGCTTTCGTGTCACTCCGCTAGACCGGATATCCGACACCATACCGTCGACCTGCCCCGACGCATCACGGAAATCGGTAGTCGCCTGGTGAACATTTGCGACCGATTGCCTGATGTCCGAAGCCAGAGCCTCGTCTCGGAGCAGCATCCCTGCCGTGCCACGACCGTGTTTCAGGCCGGTGACAACATCATTGACATTCGCAACTGTGGTTGTAACTTCGTCCAATGTCCCACCGAGCTTCGGCCCAAGTTGTTTCAGAGTTGTGTCGGCATCTTGCAGCAGCACCATACCCCTGTCGAGCAGCTTCGACATATCAACTGGCTCCTCGCTCGGAAGCGTAGCGAGGGGGGCCGCGGCAAATGCCTTTGGGGTTCCTGGACGAACTAACAGATAAGTTCCGCCAACCACTCCTTCGGTGGCGATGGTAGCAACAGAATCGGTACGCACCAACCCGTGCAGATCCAGGTTGATTTGAAACTTAACCCGAAACCGCGATGCGGGACTTTCGGGCACACCCACGTCAACGATTTGGCCCCCATCCATACCGGCAACTTTCACTTTGGAACCTTTGGTTAGCCCGGCCAGATTCTTGAATTCCGTATAGAACTCGACATGGCGCGCGAATGCTTCGTGCCGGTCCCCCACGAGGAATATCCCGACCGCAAAGATCGTGAGTCCGGCCAACACGAAAACGCCGACGAGGAAATTATGGCTACGCATTTTGTAATCCTTCGCTCTGATTGCGAGCACCTCCGTTGCTCGCGAGGCATAACTCAGCATGCAAGAGATATAAGCTCGCGAGCAATTTTGTTGTCGCTGTGCTCAATCTCAGCCGCCGTCCCATGGCAGATCAAATGCCCCTTATCGAACACCGCGAATCGGTCCCCAACACGTCTTGCGCCATGAACATCGTGGGTAACGATAATGAGCGTTGTCCGGCGCTCCGTCTTTTGTTGCAGCAGCAATTCATCAATTTCCGCTGCTGTGATGCGGTCCAGGCCGCTGCTGGGTTCATCCGCGAGCAAAATCTTTGGCTCCAGCACCAGCGCGCGTGCCAGCCCGGCCCGCTTGCGCATGCCCCCCGAAAGCTCCGATGGCATGGTTTTCTTATCAGCGGCCAAGCCAACCTGGCGGAGCACCTTGTCCACGAGAAAGTCAATTTCGTCCTGGGATTTGTTTGTCAGGCGAACCAGGGGGAGGGCAAGATTCTCATAAACCGAGATCGAGTCGAACAAGGCGGCATCCTGAAAGAGAAATCCCATCTTACGGCGCACCCGGGACAGGTCCTCGCTTCTGAGGTTCGTAATGTCGTCCTGCTCAATCCATATCTTGCCTGCGTTGGGCTTCAAGAGCGCAATCATGAGCTTCAGCGTCACGCTTTTACCTGTGCCGCTTCGCCCAAGAATGCAGAGGGCCTCACCGGCAGCGACTTGCAATGAAACGTCGCTCAGAACTTTCTTGCCCCCGAACGACTTCGAAACACACTCGAAAGAGACTGCTCTACGATTGTCATGGTTCATAACGCAGTTCCAGGAAAAGCAAAGGCGATGCACTTGACGAGAATTACGTCGGACACGATCAGCAACAGCGAAGACAGAACCACGGAATTCGTGGCAGCCTTTCCAACGCCCTGTGCACCTTCGTTGATTGTGTAGCCAAAGTAGGCCGGGACGGTTCCAATGATGAATCCGAAAACAGCTGTCTTCAGGGTAGGTGGGATAAAATTCGCCCAATCTACCGAGGCAAACGCACGCGTGATGTACAGGTGAAATGAAATGTGCGACGCTGCGTGCTCGGCCACAAAGCCCGCCAAGAGACCCGAAAAATCCATGAATAACGTCAACAGAGGCAGGGCAATTACACACGCCACGACGCGAGGCACAACCAGGAATTTGAAGGAATCGATAGAGAGTGACTCAATCCCGTCGATTTGCTCTGTGACCCTCATGTTGGCCAAAACCGCTCCGATACCCGAGCCCACGCGGCCCGCAAGGAGCAGCCCAGCAACCAGAGGCCCAATTTCAACGAAGAACGCCAGAGATTGCACCGTGGGAATTTCCGCCTCTGCGCCGAATGTAATCAGCGTGCTGCGCGTGTGGAGCGTCATCACGGCTCCTAGAGCGAACCCCGAGGCGGCTACGAGAGGAACGGACTTGGAGCCGATCTCTGCCAGCTGACGTGCTATCTGGGCCGCCTCAAACGGAGGGCGGAACAGGTCTGCGATGACCCGAAAACCAAAGAGGCTGACCTTTCCGATGAATTCGAATACCTTCGTCAACGAAAACCTTCCTGACGATTGTCCGCGGCAACCTGCCTACGCCGCCGAGGGTTATAAGCCCCGAAGAATGTGTCCCAGCTTGTTTCTCTTTGTCATCAGATAGCTCAAGCTCGAAGCAGACGGAGAGATCTCAAGGGGCAACCATTCCGTCACCGACAGCCCGTATCCCTCGATCGCGACGAGCTTACGAGGATTGTTGCTCAGGAGACGCATGGAGCGAACGCCGAGTTCGCGCAGAATCTGCACGCCAATTCCGTAATCTCGCTGATCCGCCTTGAACCCCAGACGCTCATTAGCCTCTACGGTGTCCAGTCCGTCGTCCTGCAGACCGTATGCGCGAATCTTGTTCCCCAGCCCGATCCCCCGTCCTTCTTGGCCGAGGTAAAGCAGCACGCCGCGCCCCTCCATCGCGATTCGGCGCAAGGCCTCATCGAGCTGCGCACCGCAATCGCAACGCGTCGATCGGAACGCATCCCCTGTAAGGCACTGGGAGTGCACGCGAACGAGCACGTCCTGTCCGCTCCCGATGTCGCCGCACACCAGCGCAATGTGAGTTTCTTTGTCTATCTGATTCTCGAATGCGTGGAGACGAAACTCTCCGTATTCCGTTGGCAGCTTCGTGGATGCTACACGCGTCACCGCTGACTCCGTGCGTAGCCGATACGTAATTAGATCTGCGACAGTGACCAGAGGTATGTGCTGCCGACGGGCAAAATGACGGAGCTGCGGCAGCCGTGCCATAGTGCCGTCCTCGTTCATGATCTCGCAGATGACGCCAGCGGGATGAAGTCCGGCGAGTCGCGCCAGGTCTACGGCCGCTTCCGTTTGTCCGGCACGGGCCAATACTCCGGCACTCCTCGCCCGCAGTGGGAACATGTGCCCCGGACGGATCAGATCCGCAGGCTTTGTCGCCGGATCAATCGCTGCAAGCACCGTAGCCGCACGATCCGCAGCCGAAATTCCAGTAGTCGTACCGGCTTTCGCCTCAATGCTGACACAAAAAGCTGTCTCGAATCGCGATCGATTCTGCGCCACCATCAACGGAATCTCGAGTTCATCGAGCCGCTCAGGCGTCATCGCTAGACAGATTAATCCGCGGCCATACGTCGCCATGAAGTTGATGGCCTCGGGTGTAATCCTCTCGGCGGCGATGGTCAGATCGCCCTCATTCTCCCGGTCTTCATCATCGACCACGATCACCATCTCGCCCGCGCGTATCGCTGCGATGGCATCTTCGATGCGGGCAACTTCTTCTGCCTGCTCGTCAGCTGCCTTAACAATTTGAAGCTGTTGGATCATATGCCACGCGAAATTGCAGACTCCTGTGAATACATTGCCGCCTGACCCTGCTTCCTCCCGCATAACTCGTGTAATGGAGACGGAATGAGCAGTCGCCAGAGTGAAGCTACGTCGGCCACGGATGTAACGTTGCAAGATGCTTGCCAGTTTTTGATCCACGTAATCGCCGCAGTTTCAACGCGTCCGGGACGACGGCTTCTTTTGTTGGTGCTAATGCGTTGGCATTTGGGTAGTGGTTGGCAGCTAACGAATGCGAGCTTTCTTCGCGCGCCTCGGGACCACTCACGTAGAAGCATCTTGAGCATCTCGCCGGAGCTCCCCCCGTAGGGAAGCACCAGGCGTACTTAAGCTCAGGCGAATCTGGATATCGCCAAGCAGGGTGCGATGAACTGGGCAAAGTTCGGCGATCTCCATAAGTCTGCGCCTCTGGCTGTCAGCTAGATCGCCAATCAGCGAGATCTCGGCGTCAATTTGATCGACCATCCCTTCCTTAGCATCGCATTCTGCACAATCCTCAGCATGGATTCTCGAATGGCCCAGTCGCACCTGCACACCTTGGAGCGGCCATTGTTTTCGGTCTGCGTACATGCGAAGCGTCATGCTGGTACAAGCTCCCAGTGCGGCCAGAAGCAATTCATACGGATCCGGTCCTCCATCATTACCCCAATCGGCAGGCTCGTCCGACCGAAGACAGTGTTGTCCTATTCGTATCGTTTGAAGAAGACCCGAGCTCTCCGAATTTACGGCGACAGTTCTGGACATGTCTCACAACACACCTGCACCAGACGGTGCGCGATCTTCAACTCACAGCCCGTTCCTGATGGGCCCAAAAACGTTCACGCAGAACCCTCTTGAGGATCTTGCCCGAGCCATTCTTTGGTAGTTCGGCTTCTGAGAACTCCATGCGGCGAGGGACCTTGTAATTGGCTAGGAATCGCCGGCAATGACTGATCAGCTCGTCCGCGTTCAGAGCTTTTCCTGGCTTCGGCACCACACAAGCCATGACCAGTTCGCCCCACTGCGCATCAGGTATTCCGAAGACCGCCGCTTCACGAACCGCCGGATGCTCGTAAATAACTGCTTCGACTTCACCGGAATAAACGTTTTCCCCTCCGGTGACGATCATGTCCTTCAACCGGTCCAGGATGTATAGGTATCCGTCGCGATCCTGGTAGCCCGCGTCTCCAGTGCGAAACATCCCATCGCGAAATGCAAGCGCAGTTTCTTTCGGATTGTTCCAATACCCCCGCATGACGTTGGCGCCCCGAGCCACCAATTCACCAGGCGTACCGGCATCGACTTGCCTGCCCGACTCGTCCACGACCTGAACATCGACTCCCGGGCAGGGGCGCCCACCAGACAAGAGCCTACCCTCGACATGTTCGTGGTCCTGTAGCCCGGAGAGGAAGCCAGTTTCGCTCAGTCCATAGACCTGAATAAGTTTCACGTCCGGTAACAACGTTCTTATCCGATGAATGAGCTCGGGCGCCATGGGAGAGCCGCCATAAGCCAGAACTTCGAGACTGCTTAAGTCGTACTCCCCGGCTTCCGGAGACTGGGTCAGCAGGTTGATCATGGTCGGAACCAGAACAGTGTGGCTTACGCGTTCGCGTTGGACCGTCTCGCAGAAGCTCTTGGGGTTGAACTTGGGAATCGTGATTTGGCACGCACCGAAAGCCGGCGCCGCAAACATCGTGGGAAAGTCGGCTATGTGAAACATCGGTGCCGAATGGAGGTAGACGCCACCTTCTTTGTATTTCATCCAGTAGTTGAAGTCATGGACATTAGCGAGAATATTGGCGTGCGTCACCATCACGCCCTTCGGCTGGCCTGTTGTGCCGCTCGTGTAGATGAGGGCCAGAATTGCTTCCGGGTCGTAACAGACTTTGGGATGGGGATCGCTGTTTCGAACCTCCAAGGGCTCTTCGCCGAGCACACGCTGCCATTGCAACCGCACCGTCGGAGCCGGCAACGAGGAGTGCCGTACCAGACCGTGTGGCTCTGCATCCGCGAGCACCCGATCGATTTCCGCTGCGGAAAGCCGCGTGTTCAGCGGAACGGCAATTACTCCCAGCCAGGCACAGGCATACACCAGCTCGATGTACGCTGGTCCATTGGGGAGGAGAAGCGCGAGCCGGTCTCCCTTTTCGAAACCGTTCGCGCTGAGCGCGGCAGCTACGGACGCAACGCGAGCATGCAGCTCCTGAAAACTTGGGTAAGCGCCGTCTTGAGCAAGGGCTGTCCGATCTCGATAGTATCGGCATGCCCGGCCGAGGGAATGAATATAGATCATCGTTTCTCCAGCTCCGAGAGCCGCGCCAATAGCCTGCTTGCAGCCGTCAGGAGTGCAGTGCAGCTTTCGAAGAAGCCGCTGATACCATCGTTCTCGTACCGAAGTAGAAGGGCCATTTCGGCGAGGGCTGTCGATCAAGACACCTTCTCGGGCCTTATCGTCCCCGTTGTTCTCTTGACTTCCGGCGGACGCTTCTCAAGGAATGCCCTCAGCGCTGCTTTGGCTTCTGCTGAGCGTACTCGCGAGGCGAACTCCTCGTTCTCAGCTCTTATCGCGTCTTCCACGTGCTGGCGTGTAGACCACTTCATCAGCCTCTTGCAGGCCTGGAGCGCACTGGCCGGTTTGCGTGCCAACTCCCGCGCCGTTTCAGTGGCTGTAGTGAGCAGCATTTCGTCCGGTATTACCCGGGTCACGAATCCCAACTCCGCAGCCCGCGTGGCACCGAAACGTTCTCCTAACAGAATCAACTCGGCTGCGCGGATGTATCCGATACGGGCTGGAACTGAACAGGAGGATCCAAATTCCGGAACAAGGCCGAGATTGATGAAGGGCATTTGGAACTGCGCACTCTCGCCGGCGTACACGAAGTCGCAATGGGTCAGCATAGTAGTTCCGCCTCCGATCGCCACGCCCTGTACGGCCGCGACGATTGGCTTATCAAAATTAAGTAGCGCATCCATTAAGCGAGCCTGCGGGCTCTCACCTGGCCCTGGTGGGTTATTCAGGAAGTCTTCAATGTCGTTGCCCGCGCAGAATGAATCTCCTGCACCGTGCCAGAGAACGACACCTATCTGGTCGTCCTTTGCCGCGCTGTTGAACAGCTCCGCCAAAGTCAAGTACATGCTCGACGTCATCGCGTTTTTCTTCGCCGGACGATTCAATTGAATCCGCAGGATATGTTCAGAACGCTCGGTGATGATGTCGCTCATTGTGTAGCTCCCTTCTAAAAAGTTAAATACAGGACACAGACATGGGGATTTATCTGTGCCCTTTGCTGGAGTTGGGGTGTCACGGTGCTATGCTGCGCGCGATGCCTTTTCTTCCTTTGCGCGCGTGGCGAGCAATTCCAGCAGCATGGCATCACGTTCGTGCTCGAGTTCTTCAATCGAGCGCGTGCCGGCCTCCTTCAGTACTCCGTCGATGATCGTTTGCTTGACCTGGGGGCTGAAGTCGGTGATTTTCCCCAGGTCCTTCCACCAAGTGGCGACTGGGCCGGAGAGGTGCTCCATGAAATGCTGAATTCCGCCGGGCCCGCCACCCAGATGAAACAGAAGATTGGGCCCCATTACTCCCCAACGCAGCCCCGGTCCCCAGCACACGGCGGCGTCAGAATCAGCGACGTCCAGTACGCCCTGCTCGATGAGATACACGATCTCGCGATACAGGGCGGCTTGGAGTCGATTCGCGACGTGGCCGACAACCTCTTTTCGGACATGGATAGGCTTCTTGCCAATAGAGGTGTAAAACGAGATCGCGCGTTGGACGGTTTCCGGTGCTGTTTTTGCGCCTGCCACAACCTCGACCAAGGGGACCACATGAGGCGGATTGAAGGGGTGGCCGATCACGCAGCGCTCAGGATGCTCGCAGTCCGACTGCATTACGCTCATGGTCAGCCCGGACGAACTCGAGGCGATGATTGAATCCGGCGGTGTTGCCGCATCCATATCCGCGAAGAGCTTGATTTTGAACTCCTGACGTTCGGGTCCGTTTTCCTGTACAAAGTCGACACCCGAAAGGGCCTCTTGCATATTGCCAGTGAACTTCAGGTGCTCGCGTGAAGCGTTCGGTGAAAGTCCGATTACGGCCAAGTCCTTCCAGGCTGCATCAATGTATCGCCGCAGGGTCGCTTCCGCGTTGGGCGCGGGATCCGTCGCAATGACATTGAGTCCGCGCGCTAGATAGAGTGCGGCCCAGCTCGCGCCAATCACACCTGTTCCGACTATTGCTACGTTTCGAATTTCCTTCTTGTTTGCCATGTCATCCTCGCTTTGTGTTTACTTTTAAACTCCTAGTCGCCGGCGAGCGCCTGCCTACCGCCCGTCTGCTCCGCAGTCCGTGCCGGCTCCGCCGCGTGATGGTTCACGATCAGCCGAGAACCACGTTTCCCGGTCACAAAGGTCCAAATCCACTGCAGGGCAACGCTCTCGCGGAGGCTCGATGTCGCCAGGAACTGCAGGTGCACAAAAGCCCAGGTGAGCCACGCTATGAACCCGCTGATTTGGACCTTGCCACTCTGCAGCACGGCAAAGCCTTTACCCACAACTGCCATGCTTCCCTTATCGAAGTAACTGAATGAAGTTGGAGGACGCCGACCAGTGACGAGGCTGTGAATGAGCTTTCCCACAAAGCGCCCTTGCTGGATCGCCACCTGCGCAACACCCGGCAGAGGCTTGCCGTCATGATCGAACGATGCCGTGTCTCCAATTACAAAGACCCCCGGACAACCCGGCACAGAGCAGTCTTGCTGAACACGAACGCGTCCGGCACGATCCGTCTCGACTTTCAGCCACTTGCCTGCCGGTGATGGGGCAACGCCCGCCGTCCAGATCACGGCCTTGCTCGCGATGCGCTCGCCAGCTACCACAACACCTTCGGCATCGATCTGATCGACGCTATGTCCGAGTCGGACCTCGACACCTAATTTCTCTAACCGTTGTTTGGCCGCGTTGGAGAGCTTCTCCGAGAACGGAGACAGAACTCTCGGTGCCATATCGACGAGCACGATCCTCGCCGAAGCCGGATCGATGCGCCGGAACTCTGATTTCAGTGTGGTCCGGACCAGCACAGCCAGGGCAGCAGCCATCTCCACACCGGTAGGACCAGCGCCGACCAGAACAAACGTCAGGAGGTCGCGATGGCGAGTCGGATCCTCTTCGGCCTCTGCTTGTTCGAAGGCCTGCAAGATCTTGTTACGGCTGGCCACGGCATCTGCGAGGCTCTTTAACCCCGGTGCGTACCGGGCGAATTCATTGTGACCAAAATAACTGTGAGTAGCGCCCGTCGCCAGGACCAGGTAGTCATACGGAACAGGCACGTCCACACGGTCGGCGTCTCTAACCAGCACGCGCTTCCGATCTTTGTCGACCCCCGTAACCTCCCCGAGGATCACTGTGGTGTTCCTCTGTTTCCGAAAAATCTCGCGGATTGGCCATCCAATCTGGCTGGGCGTGAGCACCGAGGTCGCCACCTGGTAGAGCAAGGGTTGAAACAGGTGGTGGTTGGTTCGGTCAATCAAGATCACCTGCGCAGGTGTCTTCTTGAGAGCCTTCGCGGCAGCCAACCCGCCAAAGCCCCCACCGACAATGATGATTCGTGGTACGGCCATTTGCTCCTCAATTTGCTTCAGTCCGCCGCGACTGATGTCTGTTCCCGCGGCGGGATAGTGTTGCTCGCCCGCAGGCCTTCGATTTCGTTGCTCGTGAATCCAAGCTCCTTCAGCACTTCTTCGTTATGCTCACCGACACGCGGAGCTCGTCGCGCCGGTGTTTTCGTCACGCCATGCACTTGTATAGGACTGCTGATGGTCGAAGTCAGCTTCTCGCCGGCTCCTTCGAGCGGAACGACAATGTCATTCGCTCGCAATTGCGGATCATTGGCGACTTCCTGCGGATCGCGCACGGCGCCGAAAGGAACGTGAACGTCGTTGAAGACTTCATACCAATGCGACATTGGCTGCGAACCAAAGATCTCATCGAGCATTGCCGTCAGTTGCGGCCGGTTCTGCGCTAGCTGGGCGGGATTTGAGAATCGCGGATCCGTCAGGATATCCTCACGACCCATCGCTTTCAGAACCGCGGGTATCTTGTCCGGAGTAGCTACCAGAACGAACCAGGTGCCATCGGAAGAGCGATACGTGTTCAAAGCTGCATTTGCGGGATGTGCTCGATCGTGCAGCCCATAGAAACTCGCACCGCATAGAGCTGCTTGGATAAAGACGCTGGCCGACCAGACACCTGAAGCGAGGAGCGAAGTCGTGACGTAGGATCCTTTGCCGGTGCGTTCGCGACGATAAAGCGCGGTCACAATCGCGGCATAAACGCAGACCGCAGTCGCATTGTCACCGCTACCCGCCACCGGCCATGTCGGCGGCTCTCCAGCATCGCGCGTCATAAATAACAAACCGCTTCGCGCCCAGTAGGCCGTGAGATCGAATCCAGGAAGCGCGGCGTCCGGACCTTTCTCGCCAAAGCCGGTGAGATCCGCATAGATCAGACGCGGATTCCACTGCGCGACATCGTCATATTCGAGCTTCAATTTCTTGCGCGCGGGATGCGGTGTGTTGACGATGAACACGTCAGCCCACTTGGCCAACCGCTCGAGGACCTGCTGCGCGCTCGCAGCTTTCATATTGAGCGCAACGCCACGCTTGTTTCGATTCGCCAGTTGGAAGGGATAGGGCTCTTCCGAACGCGGCTGCGGCGGGATCTTCTGCCCGATTCTCCACATCTCTCCGTCGGGCGGCTCTACTTTGATAACGTCCGCGCCGAAGTCGGACAGAATTGTCGCCGCGCACGGGCCAGCGATGAAGCTGGACAGGTCCACAACTTTCAAACCGGAAAAGATATTATCAGTCCCCATAAACACTCCTTTGAATTCGGATTGCGATCTCCCTACCGCCCCTGGAACTGCGGCGCACGTTTGGCCAGAAAGGCGGATGTACCTTCCTTCTTATCCTCGGTTGCGGCGCAGACTGCGAATAGCGAAGCTTCGATGCGCAAGCCTTCCTCCAGGCTCGCTTCCAAGCCTTTGTTTACGGCGTCGATGGAAAACTTCACGCCCAGAGGACTGTTGGCGTTGATCTGATTCAGGATGGCTTCGGCTCGCTCGATGAGATTGGCGCTCGGAACGATTTCATTCACAAGGCCAATGCGATAGGCTTCTTGGGCGTTGACGGTGTCTCCGGAAAGAATGATTTGCAGCGCCCTGCCCTTGCCCACCAGGCGCGGAAGCCGCTGGGAGCCGCCGTAGCCAGGCATAATTCCCAATTTCACTTCCGGCTGACCGAACTTCGCAGTTTCGGCAGCGATCCGAATCGTGCAAGCCATCGCCAACTCACATCCACCGCCAAGCGCGAAGCCATTGACCGCACCTATGACGGGCTTACCGAGATTTTCGATCAAGACCGTAACGGCTTGTCCGAACCGGGTATGCTCTTCGGCCTGGACTGCGGAGTCGTTCTCCACTTCGTGCACATCGGCTCCGGCGGCAAAGGCTTTGTCGCCCGTACCGGTTAAAATCACGCCGCGCACAGTCGAATCATCGCGGGCATCCTCGAATGCTGCCTTCAGCTCGGCAATCGTCGCCTTGTTGAGCGCATTCAGCACCTTGGGGCGATTGAGTGCCACGTACGCAATCGGCCCCTTTTTCTCGTAGAGTACGTTCTCAAGTTTCAGAGCGGAAGCTATAGATCCCATCACTCTCTCTCCTTTCAACTGGCGCGGCCAATCACCTGCTTCACGGCGGGAAGCTCCGCGTACGCGATTCCGGACAGGTTGCCTTGGGCAAAGAGCAGCGCCTTCTTGTTCGATCCATCGAGGTTGGCGCTGTAAACGGAGCCACCCAAGTCGGTCAGGAACATGCGTCCGTTTTGCAGGTCCAACGACAAGCCGATACCTTCCATAAGGTGATCAAAAACGATTTCTGGATCCTTGCGCTTCCCGGCCGTCGCATCCATGGGGGCGCGATTCACAGTGTTGCCATGCGGAGGATCGCCGCGATCGGTCCAGTACAACATCCGGTTCACAAGGTCGAGATCGAGATCGATCGGTTCAGGCAACCCATCGAAAAGAACTTCAATGTCTTTGCGGGTCGCGGGAGTCTGGCCTTTGGGAATTTCCAGATTGGCGCGAAAGATGCGGCCCTGGCCCGCGTTGTCATTTCCTTTCTGCGTCCAGTAGAGTTTGCCGCCTGCAACGTCGAGAGCGATGCCCACACACCACTTTCTTGCATCACGCCGGTCAGCTTCACCGTGGCCGGTTTCAACAAGAGTCTCGATCTGTGAGCCATCCAGGTTCGATCGCATCACTCGCATGCCTTCGCGGTCCGACCAGTAGAGCTTGCCATTTGTTTTATCCAGCTGGAGCTGCTTTGGAGTAAAGGTGTCGCCGGCTGGAATGATGTTGGTAAGGTTCCCGCCATCGAGGTCGGCGCGATCGATTGAGCCGTCATTCACGCTGGGGTTACCCATGTTGGTCCAATAAATGTGACCCGCTGCAACGTCGACAACGATCCCGTCAGGAAGCTTTCGGCCCTCGCTGACAAGCGTTTTCAGGTCAGAGCCGTCGGCGTTTGCAGAGAGCACGCGGCCGTCGCTCAGATCCAGAAAGAAAAGGCGGCCCGAACTAGATTGTGCGCCGGGTGTTGTGGTCTTTGCTCTTGAATTAGTTGATGGCATTGGATTCGTTCCTTTCCCGGTTTTCAATTTGGAGTTCAAGAAGTACTCCTTACCGAGACTTGCACGTTGCCAGGTGGCTCAGACTAGCCTGACATTGCGTTCGATCGTCTTGATAACCGAGTCCATCCTGCCGCTCAGCACCTGCTTGGCAAAGCTAAGGGTGAAGCCTTTGGCCGTATGGAATGGAACGTGCGACGGCATGGCCAGGGCAAATGGATCTACCACGGCATCGACGACAACGGGACCGTTCTTGTATGCAAGAGCTTCAGCGAGGCCATCTCGAACGTCAGCCGGGTCCTCGATGCGGATTCCTTTCGCACCCATCGCTTCGGCAACCTTGGCGAAGTTGGGGCTCTTGAAGTCCACTCCGAACGGGACGATGCCCGCCTCTTGCTGTTCGATCTTGACGAAGTCCAAAGAATCGTTATTGAGGATGACCTGAACCACTGGAGTTCTTCGTTCCACTTGCGTCAAGAGATCGCCAAGCGCGAGCATCGAGTAGCCCCCGTCGCCGCAGAGGGCGATGGTTTGCCGCCCTGGATAGGCCAACTGCGCCCCAAATGCGTTGGGTGCGGCGTTAGCCATCGACGCCCATGAGAAAGAGCCGAAAAGCCTGCGATCCCTGCCGCCACTGATATGTCGGGCCAGCCATATAACAGCCGTTCCGGTGTCAGCAAAAAACAGCGCGTCATCGGAAGCCAGATCGCTTAGTGTTTTGGCCAGGAATTCCTGACGGATCGGCTTGATCGCAGGACCTTTATCGACGTAGTGCTGCAACAGATTGTGGAAAGAGTTCGTTTCGGCGAGGTGCTTCTCGAGAAAGTTCCGGTCGGTTTTCTCCTGCACGCGTTTGAGCAGTACCGTGAGTGTGGTCTTGATATCGCCCACTAAGCCAAGATCAACATTCGTGCGACGCCCAATATGCTTCGGGTTCTTGTCAATCTGGACTTTCTTTACCTTGTTGCCGGGGAGGAACTCCGAGAATGGAAAATCTGTGCCCAGCATTAGCAAGAGTTCGGCCCCATGAATTGCGCCATAGGCTCCGCCGTAACCGATCAAGCCTGTCATGCCAACCGCGTTGGGGTTGTCGTGCTCCAGCCACTGCTTGCCGCGTAACGCATACCCGACCGGTGCTTTTAATTGTTTTGCAAGTTCAATAACCTCTTCACGAGCATACCTGCAGCCGTCGCCCCCGAGGATCGCTACTGTTTTCGCATCATCGATCATTTCCACAAGTCGATTTAGATCCGTATCCGTGGGAGACAAGTCTGGCGTAGCCGGAATCGTTATCTCTGTCGAACCGACTTCCACATCCGCGGATGCGATGTTGCCGGGGAGAGAGATCACAGTGGGGCCCTTCTCCAGGAGCGCGGTGAGAATTGCGGTATTGAATACGGAACGAGCCTGCTCGGGATTTACGACCCGCGCGGTATAAAGTGAGGCAGTATCGAAGAATTTGTACGGATTAAGTTCCTCAAGCGTGAACGTGTCCAAGACGCTCGTTTCGACGTCGCCCGCGATTGCGATAATCGGCGCACCTTCCTTGCGCGCATCCATCAATCCATTGAAAAGATGAACGACGCCTGGACCAGCGGTTCCACACACGGCCACCGGATTACCAGTCAGGTAAGCTTCGGCGACAGCGGCAAAGACCCCATATTCTTCATGACGGACATGGATGAATTCGATTCCCCCGTTTCGGCGCAGAGCGTCGAGAACGGGATTGAGAGCATCCCCGACGATACCGTAACAGCGTTTCACCCCAGCCTTCGCCAGCATCTCCCACAAGAGGTCAGCGACTTTTCTCGACATAACAAAATCTCCGCTACAATTCTGCTTAGCTACCTCGATATATCGCGAGACAGCCGCTTCGGGGAGCCTGACTACACAAAGGCACTGAACCCAGTGATGGCTTTGCCGATAATCAGGTTCTGCATCTGATACGTACCTTCGTAGGAGTAGAGCGCTTCGGAATCCGCAAAGAAGCGTCCCACGTTGTAGTCGGCGGCAATGCCGTTGCCGCCTAAAAGCTCCCGCGCCCACGCGACCGTCTCGCGGCATTTGGCCGTGCAGAATGCCTTGGAAAGCGCGGCGTGAGCGTCCGTCAGCTTGCCTTCGGCCTGCAGTTGGGCCATGCGCACCACCAGGCACTGCGAAGCTGTGATGTTGGCGAGCATTTTGGCGAGCAGGTCCTGCACGAGCTGGAACGAGCCGATCGGCCTACCGAACTGTAGGCGCTCCTGGCAGTACTTGAGTGCGTTCTCGTAAGCGCCCATCGCACATCCCGTCGCTTCCCAGCCAACCAGGTAGCGCGTCATCTTCAACACATGAGCAGTGTCGCGAAATGATTTGTCTCCCTGCAGGCGGTTCTCTTCCGGTACCCGGCAGTTTTCCATCGTGATCAAGCCGTTCTGGACCACCTTGAGCGCGATTTTGTTCTGGATCTTCTCCACGCTGAAACCTTCGGTGGTCTTGTTCTCAACGATGAAGGCCTTGACCTGGTTGTCATCGAGATCGCGTGCCCAAATGATCGAAATGTCACACCACGGAGAGTTGCCGATCCACTTCTTCTGACCGTTGATGACCCAGCTGTTGCCGTCCCGCTTGGCCGTCGTCGTGAGGCCCCCGGATGCTCCCGAGCCAACCAGGGGTTCGGTGAGGCCGAAGCAGCCGATCTTTTCCCAGCGTGCCATCGGCGGAAGCCACTTCTGTTTCTGCTCTTCCGATCCGCCGAGGTAAATGGAACCCATCGCCAGGCCATTGTGGACACCAAAGAACGTCGCGATTGATGAGTCGAAGCGCGCCATTTCCATTGCGACGAGTCCGAACAAAAGTGCGCTTCCACCTCTGCAGCCGTACCCATTCATGGCAACACCACCAATGTTGAGCTCCTTGATTGCCGGCAACAGTTCAAACGGAAAGGCATCGTCGACCCAGTACTTCGTGATGATGGGTGCAACCTTGGTCTCCATGAAGGCGCGTACCTGCTTCACAACCGCCAGTTCGTCGGCGGGCAAGGTCTCAGTCAGTTCGTAGAAGTCAACATTCGGCTCGGGCAGTGACTTCGGTTGCACAAAGGCTTTTGGCGACGGTTGTGGCGGTGTTGGTGGCATCTTTGCTGTTGCCAATTCAGTTCTCCTTCTTCTTGGTTCCGTTTGAATCAGTCGCTTTTGCGGGTCCGCTTGCCGGTTGACATGAGTACTCAAGCACGGCGGATGCCATCACATGCTGGAGGTTTGCAGGAGTGCAAAACACTTGAGGCTTAGACAGATGAGAAGAGGACACGACGCAATCTGCTTGCTCGTGGCAAGAGAGCTGGTGCCAGCGGGTTACCGCTTGCCAGGCTGTTGGCAGTGGCCCGCCAGATTAACGGTCGTGTCGAACGTTGGCACAGATAGATGACTGAATCACACTGCTAGAAGGCGGAGCCACACTACCGCAGTCAGCTACTGACGCTACGTGCTGCTGCTCTGCGGGTGTCGTGGAGTCGTGATGGCTCGCACGCCACCACAGCCGTTTACTTGCGGATTTGCTTCATGCACGTCGCCCCGATCACCAAAAGCCGGGATGAGCAGCATTGATGCGCTTTGTCCGCCATGGCTGTGGGCATACAACCGCTGCGCGCTCGAGTCCCGGCTTTGATCCAGGCACTCACGAAGTTCGTAAAGTTACGAATGCCTCGTAAGTTCGTGATTCCTATAAGCCATTTCATCTAAACGAACTAGCGAACGGAAGGCGTATTGCATGGAACACAGCGAAGGGATGATGGTCTGAAAGAAAGGCAGCCCCGATGTTGAAGATTCTTAGATCAACCAGGGATGAGTCCGTGGTTTTCAGTCTGAGCGGTCGAATCGAGGGAGAGACCCTGTCAGAGTTGAAGCGCGTTATCGGGCTAGAAGCAAGAGATCACAATCTGGTTCTGGATTTGAAAGATATAACGCTGGTCGGTCAATCAGCAATTCAGTTTTTAGCACGCTGCGAAGCAGAGAGCGTAACGCTCGAGAATTGTCCGGCATATATTCGCGACTGGATTAGGGCAGAACAACACCGAAACAGTAGGCGTGTGCCCTGAAGAAGAGGTGTGACGATGGGGAAATCAGTGGTGAGGTGGGTAATGGCAAAAGTAATCGAATTCTACAAACGACGGGATTCAGAGCCAAAGCGCGACTGGGTACCCGCAGGTCGACAGGCAAAGGTAATCATGTTCCCCGCGGAGAGCAAGAAATCAGCGTAGCGGGGCGAGAGATTCTACTTATCACCTTGTCAGGTGCTTACTTCGCGGCTTGGCATTGCAGTTTCGGTGCCTGAGCACCCAGTGGGTGTGGAGCAACGCAATGGGTTGGAATGATCGCAACTATATCGCTGTATACGGTGACGAGTCACGCTTTATGAGTAATCCGTCTGTTCAGTACATGGAGGACGAGCGAAGAGGTTCCACTGGAGAAGCTGGCCCATTGGGGCACGCTGCCCAGGAGCAGGAAAACCTACAACGTCTCTTCCAAGGCGAGGACTATGGTGAGCCGGATTTCGATGGAATCGTTGGTCGAAGCAACGCGCTTCGTAGCGTGCTGCACGAAATTAAGACGGTTGCTCCGACCGACTCGACGGTATTGATTTACGGCGAGACTGGCACTGGTAAGGAGCTGATCGCGCGCGCAATTCACGACCTCAGCCCTCGGCGCACGAACACGTTCGTGAAGCTGAATTGCGCAGCGATTCCAACCGGTCTGCTGGAGAGCGAACTTTTCGGACACGAAAAGGGCGCCTTTACGGGAGCCATCGCGCAGCGAGTCGGCCGATTCGAAGTTGCAAATCATGGCACCGCATTTTTGGACGAGATCGGGGAGATCCCGCTTGAGCTGCAGCCGAAATTGCTTCGAGTGCTGCAGGAGCGGGAGTTTGAGCGGCTGGGAAGTACGCGCACGTTACATACAGACGCGCGACTGATTGCCGCGACCAATCGTAACCTGGCGGCGATGGTCGAAGAGCAGAGGTTCCGTTCCGATCTCTTTTACCGGTTGAATGTTTTTCCCGTTCGAGTTCCGTCGTTGCGTGAGCGTCGCGAGGACATCCCTCTCCTGGTGTGGCATTTCGCGAGGCAGTTCGCCGCGCGCATGAAGAGGAACTATGAGAGTGTTGCCCCGGAGACGATGAGAGCTTTGTGTGAGTACGACTGGCCCGGGAATATCCGCGAGCTACAGAATCTAATCGAGCGCGCGGTGATCCTTTCCCCCGGTCCCGTCTTACGAGTGCCTCTCCGCGATCTTCATCATCGCACAATCACTGTGTCGCAAAATAGGCAGCATCAGACATTGGAAGAGGCCGAGCGTTCCCACATCTTACAGACGCTAAAGCAGACCAGGTGGGTTCTCGGCGGGCCTAACGGTGCTGCGGCGCGACTGGGAATCAATCGATCGACCCTACAGTTCCGTATGAAGAAGCTCGGCATTGTGCGCCCCGGTCGTGAAGATGATACTGGCACTGCATCGCAGCCACAGGCGCGCATTGCGTGGCAATCCTTTGCCAGTTGATACAGAAGAGAAGGAACAATGACCTGCGCAGAATTCCAAAACGTTCTGCCATCCATTATCGATTCGGCCCCGAGTTCCTCAGCGCGCTCGTCATTGGCGCGCACGAGCGACACCGAGGAAGAGAATTTGATCTGGATTCCTGCTGGAACGTAGGCACGTCCTCCCCCGAAGCTAAGTCGGATTGGCTGCCTTACTGGTACCTGCGCACGGCGCCGCCGCGTATGACCGCGTATTACCTCCTTTTCCCCTGACGATTCCTTTCCGTCAATCTTGCCAAACGGAATGCTGGAGTTTTGTGTGTGGGCCTACAAGAGGGAAGATGGTTCCGGCCGGGCTTAATCGATACGGCGGTGCCCGCGTAGGAGGAGGAAAAGTCACACCGGAACCGGCGGGTATTTACGGCGACTCATACGTATCCATAGAGCATTCTTCCTTCCAACCACGGTGCTGACTCACGAACTATTTTGCCGTAGCGTCAAGCGACATACGCGATATGTAAGAAGCATTCACGCACTGGCGACGCCAATTTTCTGGCAGTTGCTAGGCTGCTAGCACTACTGGTTTGTCATCTGCCTTCGATCAACACTCAACGCTGCGCGACTATCTTGCGCCTCAACTGGTTTGAGGGAGCGGTGCAGTGATTCACGCTTGGCACTGCACGTGCTTATTAATTCAGCGTTGAGGCGAACAGAGCGAGCCAGCCTCAACTGCAGAGGTAAACATGTTTGGGTTTGGAAAAGCACGAAATGCAGAGTTCACTTCTCAGTACGCCACTCGAGCTGACTACTGCCGCATCTTTCAAGAAGAAGTGCGCCCTTTATACCTGCTCTCCTTCCTGTTGACGGCCAATCACGCAAGAGCCGAGCAATGTTATGTGGAAGGTATCGAAAACGCGGCCAAGAGCCCGGTGTTCAAGGAATGGGCTCGTTCCTGGGCCAAACGTACTGTGATCCAAAACGCCATTCGATTAGTTTTCAATGGATCCGCTCAAAGCGACGTTCGAGATGCTTGGCACGACCCAGTGCGCGAACCGCGTGTCAGTTCTATGATTGATGTCGTCACTCGATTGGTACCGCTAGAGCGATTTGTGTTCGTTATGTCGGTGCTCGAGCGCTATTCCGACCACGATTGCTCCCTCCTGCTGAACTGCACGGTCAAGAACGTTATTGATGCCCGGTTGCAGGCCTTACGAGCATTAGCGGATGTTGACCCGGTGTTTACGGACGCCGTGGAGCCACAGTCGGAAACGCAATCTGTCGGGCGAATACATATAGCGCGCTCATTGAAGTCTGCTCTCAGCATGCTTTCCGCCGGATACGCCGGCAGGGAAGACGAGTGAAAGATGCTATGAATCCAGGGACCATCAGCTACGGCGACAAAGCAGCACAAGCAGTGTGGCGGTTGCGGCGCCTTCCCGAAATTGCCGACGGTTTGAAGGTTGGAGTGGCATATCGGCAGGCCGCAGCGCGAGACGAGAAGAACGGCTTTCCATTCACCGCCGCAGCGAAATGGCAGAAGGCTGCCGAACTGTTGAGTCCAATTCCGCAGGTTTCAGACCGGTGCTGGCAGGAGTGGGAGCGCATCATGCATCTGCCCAGGCGTTTCGCAGTTCCTATCATCTAGCCTGCGCTCCATCGTAGCGCATGGCTGATCCGAGACTCTCCAGCAAGGAGGCTACGCGGGTGGATTTGGAGAGTCGAATCCATAGCACATTGTCGCCTGTATTTCCCGAATGGCAAGCGCAGTTGAGGAAAGATGCGAACGAGCTGATTACCACATGCCAGTCCGAGGTGTGCGAGTGGAACGCGTATCGGGAACGAATGAGCAAAGCCACGGACCTGATCAGTGGGCTTGAACTCAAGTTGAATTCTCAACGTGCGATGTTGAGCGAGAAGCAGATTTCGATCGCGAGTATTCAAACTCGGTGTGATAGCCTCGCGTGTGTTGCTGGCAGTGGCGCCAGCGATAGCCAGCGATGGTCGTCATCGCAGCGCCTGCGCCTCGGCTCGCTTGCTGGAGTTGCGTTTGGGTTGGTGGTTAACATTAAAGAGCAGGACCGCGAACATGGCGACTGCCCCAATCAACATAGCCGCCACGACAATGCCGCAGAAGTCATTGAGATTCATTTATCTTCCTCCAGGTGTTCTTGTTGAACTAGCACGCTTTCAAATCCAAGTCTGTCCGACGTTGGAGTGACGTTTTGTTGTTTGGCCAACATTGCGAATGATCTCTTGTGATTTAGCGCAGGGGCGTGGGTGGGAAGGCCACGCCCCTGCTTGCGACACAGGCAAGAACCAAAACCGACCAAAACCCGGCCCCTGCGTAGCTCTAGATCAGAATCGGTACACGAGACCCGCAGAGGGCTGGGCCGTGTGAGTCCACGTGTCTGTTGTGAGGGATGCCAGCCCAAAGTCGGGGGTCTTGTACACCAATCCTCGGTACTCAAAGCGCACTGCGACTTTTCTGAGCGTGGGAATCGGGTAGTCAAATCCGCCACCGTAGACGAACGTTCCGACTGCCTGCTGGCTTACCCCCGGAATTGTTCCAGACGCAAACGTTGGACGGAAGACCAGCGCCCCGCCTTCGGCCAGAACATAGGGGTGGACCTTGAACTTTCGCGGCACCGGCACACTCACGACGAAACCACCGGTTGCCTGATGCACATTCGCCTCTACCTGGCCTGATGCTGCCGCGGAGGTGAACTCCTGGGTGTTGCGGTTCCAACCATAGACGGCCTCCGCACTGAGCCAGCGATTGATGTGGTAGCGATAGCCGGCGAGCATTCCGCCAGTCTCCGTGGCCGTCTCCCGAATGCCCCGACCGTTCGATTCCTGGGTGAAGATTCCGGTTCCTTGCACACTGATTTCCGACCGAACTTCCTGGGCCATCGCACCCATTGACAACAGCGAGATGAGGCCGGCAAGCAACAAAGTATTCGTCAGTTTGCTTCTACGCATTTCATTGTCCCTTCTGTCGTATTCCCGTCACGAAAGTCGCAGCGGTTCGAATTGACTACTTACGAGAGAGTGCATTTACCGTGCCGCAAACGAACGCAGGGCAAAACTCTGCCAATCGGTTGATTGCACGCGATTTGCTGAGCTACGTTCGAAGCAGTGTCAATTCGAGGACTGCCCGATTACGGGCGATGACGCGATACGGGCAGTTCTCGACAGCGGAATTGAGCCACTAGCGGCCGGAATAGCAGGAGCGCTTGGTACTTGATTTCCAAGCTGTGGTAATGTAGCCGGATGCTGGGCGGAGATATTGAACAGCAAACCGCGACAGAGGACAGGTACCGGGCGCTCCTTGATGTTTCCAGCGCTGCCGCAAAACAGCCAACAGTCGAGGCGCTCCTGCATAGCTTGCGTAGCCTTTTGTCCCGCGTCTCCGCCTTTCACGGCGCCGGTCTTTACTTATTGAGCGACGACGCCAAAACATTGCGGCTTGTCGCAATTGACCGGCCCGCAGACGGGCCACGGATTCCGCCAGAAGTCGAGGTTGGCCGTGCGGGCGTGATTGCGCGAGTGCTGGACGAACAGCGACCCGCCCACCTGCCGGACCTGGCGCAGGAGATGTTGAAGTTCCCTCAGCTCGCTCCGTATGCATCCGGCATGGGTACGCGCAGCGGCTACTTGTTTCCGGTCTCGACGTTTCGTAAACAATACGGCCTTGTAGCGTTTGGCAGGATGGACAGCGGCGAATTTTCTCCCGAAGAGTTGGAGTTGATGAATTCAGTCGCGACCCATATCGCCGTCGCGCTGGAAAGCGCGCTGGCGACGGATCGTGCCGAGCACTACCAACGCGAGCTGGCCAAGGAGCGTGATTGTCTTCGGCTGTTGCTTGAAATCAACAATGCTGTCGTTTCGCACTTGGACGTCGATGAGGTCTTTCGCTCGGCCTCGGCGTTGATCCGTGACTATTTCGGCAGTGAACTTACCGCGATTTGGTTGATTGACCGCCAGTCGGATCAGATTCAAAGGGTGCTTCTGGACTTTCCAAGCGGAAAGGTCTTTCTGGACGAGCCCGTATCGAAGCAGATGACCGAGGAGGATCATGAGAGGCTTCGTCGGCGCCAGTGTGACCTCTTGTCGGCTGCGGAGCTCGAGAAACTGCCATCGCCTATCGCTGAAGAACTGAAAGCCGAATCGATAAAGCTGATGGCCATCGCCCCACTGGTAACTGCAAGTGGCCCCTTAGGGGTAGTAACCATGGGAAGCCGCAGACCCGACGCTTTTGGCCAACAGCAACTCGAACTGTTTTCGCAAATCGCCATGCAGATTTCGCTCGCCATTGACAACGCCCTTGCCTATGGCCGGCTGAATGCCTCTAACGTTCACCTGGAAGAGCAGCGTTTGTACCTCGAGTCGGAGATTCGCTCCGAATACAGCTTTGAGGACATCGTGGGCAAGAGTGCGGCTCTGCGAAAGGTGCTCGATCAGGTTTCCATCGTGGCGCCGACCGGCTCAACTGTGCTGCTGCATGGTGAGACCGGCACCGGCAAGGAGCTGATCGCGCGGGCGCTTCACAACCTCAGCCCCCGCCGCGACCGCACCTTTGTGCGGCTGAATTGCGCGGCAATTCCTTCCGGGCTGGTAGAGAGTGAACTTTTCGGCCACGAAAAGGGCGCCTTCACCGGTGCACTGATGCAGAAGCGCGGCCGGTTCGAGGTGGCCGATCATGGCACCCTCTTTCTGGATGAGATCGGCGATATCAGCATGGACTTGCAACCCAAGCTGCTTCGTGCACTGCAGGAGCAGGAATTTGAACGCCTGGGAAGCAGCGATGATCGAGGAGCGGCAGTTCCGTGAAGATCTTTTCTACCGCCTGAATGTCTTCCCGATCGAGATCCCTCCGCTTCGCGAACGGCGCGAAGACATTCCGCTGCTGATTCACTACTTCGTTTCGCGCCTCGCGCGGCGTATGCAGAAGCGCATCAAGTCCATTCCGAAGCAGTCGATGGAGTTGCTGGTGAAGGCCGACTGGCCCGGCAATGTTCGCGAACTCGAAAACTTTATCGAGCGCTGCGTGATCCTCACCCAGGGCGACGAACTGCATGTCCCGCGCACAGAGCTCAAGAGATCGTCGAGCCGAACCAGTGCCGCAAGCGGAGCATCGACGTTTGAAGAGGCCGAGAGGCAGGTCATCATCGACGCTTTGAAATCGGCAGCAGGGAAGATTGCCGGCACCAGCGGCGCTGCAGAGCGATTGGGGCTGAAGCGAACGACGCTACAGAATAAGATGCGACGCCTGAACATCAGTCGCGCTGATTACATGCAGTGACCGTGCCCTCATGTGGTCAGGCTTCTCCGATGGGCAGCACGAGCCTACGCCTGTCTCGCTACACCGTACATCAATTCCTTACATCTCAAGTGATTACACGTAACGCGCAGTTCGGCAACCGAATTGCACTGCTTCCTTATGCGAGCCCGAAGCGACCCCAGAAGTGGGAACCGATGAGCAACAACGCATTTATTCTGCAGAGAAAGATGGGCAGGGCCTCGGCTCGCGGTTTCCGTGCAATGCGAATCCGTCAACGAAATAGCAGTCGCATGCTATGCCGCAAAGTGCCGCGTCTAATTGGACCGGCCTTCCCTTGGGTAGGAGACACCGTAACCGCGGTGCTCCTACCCGATTTTAAGAACCGCTGTTTGTGGCGAGCGCGCAAAAGATCTCGCAGAAGGAGACCAAAATGAATAAGCGGATGAACGAAGGCTACAGGTCCGAGCTGGAGCGCGCCGAGAACTTCAACCGGCGGGATAGTTGCGAGCCCGCGAGGGGAACAGGAGATGCTCTGTTCTAATGCTGCGATCCTTTATGACCGCGGCGCGGGTATTCCGAACGTATGCCGACCTGGAGCACGCCTAACTCACGCCGCAGTAGCCGCTACGTTCTGTAACTGGTCTTTTTGCCTCCGCCGTACTTCCTCGCGCTTTATCCCCGAACCGCCTTCCTTTAAGCCTCTCATCAAGGCGGCCGATACTCGCGGCCGCCTCTCGCCATTTTCAGCAGAGCGCTCTGGCGCCACGTTGCCCATATCGGGGCAGATTGCCCGTTGTGAGGCACACCGTCAACTGCACTTTGGCGAGTAATCGTGACTTCTCAGCAAGTTACAGGTTTCTGCCTTGGCATATTACCTGCACTAGCGTCTGGGATCGAGAACGACCCAGCTTCGGAGCGCGTATGAGCTACACCAACTTCACCGCCGTGCAGTTAGCCCAAGTGGCACGGGCCGATATGCAGCAGAACGAACTCCTGCGCTACTGGCTCCTATCCGCACGTGATCGGCACTGCGATCACAGCAACTTAGGCCGCGTGTTTACGGCCGGCAGAAGTTCCGATCGGGTCTGCCGTGATTGTGGTGCGAGGCTCGAACACTCACTCGACGAAGGATCGACCCAGCGGCGCGCTTGTGCTGGTGAGCACCGCCCTGCACCTGGCTGTGCGATTTAAAAAGTTCGCATTCATAGGTGAACCATGTTGCGTGTGGAAATGCATGAGGTGGATGGAACCCTGATTATGCGGCTCTATGGCCGCCTAACCGGGGAGTACGCCGAGCATATTCGGATGTTATGGACGCGCTGCAATCCCGTCTCGACGCTCGTTGTCGATCTCACGGAGGTCACCTTCGTGGATTCTGCCGGCGAAGAGGTGCTGTCGTTGTTCGGGCGGCTGCCCGGAGAGTTCATCGCTGAGAACTCGTATTCGAAGGATTTGTGCGAACGGCTTCAGTTGCCTCTGGCTCGGGGCATGCGGCGCCGGCGTGACATTAAGCTTCTTGAATCGTCGCGAACATCTCTGAGCTGCCGGAAAGACGGCGACTGCGATGACCCAGGAGAAGCAACATGAAACCCTCACTCGATAAATCTACCGAACGGAGCGCGACTGCCGGCTCGGCCGATGCGACGCCTTAGGAGGAAGAATGATATGTCTGACACTCTCTGCTCGTTGATTAAGGAACATCACGCTTTTTACGAGGTGTTGCCATACTACATCTTGGTCGAGGAAAGGCATGGAAGCTTTCCGGCCATCGCACGAAGGGTTCAGGCTGGCTTTGATGTTGACATCTACGGTGCGAGCATCAAGAAGGAGCTGACGTTGCCGGGTCCTGATCCTGCATACGCGCTGGGCTACTCCGAGTTACGGAAACTCGCCGAAAAGCTTTCGCATGATGCCTCGTGCTCCCTTGAGGTAGTTCCGTTCCCTTCGACCGCCGTTCTTGACCTTCGAAATCACGGACAGGTGGAAGGAATGCTCCGAATCAGAATTTCACATTGGCGGGGTCTCGGTCAGCCGGCAGGCCTGCCGGAACAAGATGCGCTTGCGACAGTCGAAACTTGGCTTCACGGCCTGGGTGTTGCGCGCCGATGACGAACCGCGCCTCGGATTCGGGGACCCCGATGTTCGCTCCGCGTCGGCGGCGGAGTTGAAAGGACGATTTGCCGGCGACGATGCCGGAACACGTTCAGATGCTGGTAACGCGCTGCAACATTGAAACGGCACGAGTCGTCATCGGCCTAACGGAGCTGATTTCGTTATGACTGCTATCGTCCAGTTCCTCGTGAAGCATGGCTACTCAATTCTGTTCGTTGCGTTATTCGCGCACCAGATAGGTTTGCCGATACCGGGACCTCTGCTTCTGCTTGCGGCCGGGGCGCTCGCCGCCGCCGGGAAGCTGGGCCTCGTCGCCTCGATCGGTCTGGCTGTCACAGCCTGTGTTCTGGCTGACTGGGTCTGGTACGAGGCGGGTCGGCGCCACGGCGACAAGGTCTTGAACTTCATTCACCGCCTCGCGCGAGACCCTGACTACCACAATCGCAGGGCGAAAGACATCTTTGCCCGGTATGGGCTTCCGCTTCTCGTGCTGGCCAAGTTCGTCCCGGGACTGGACGCGGTAGCGCCTCCGCTGGCCGGGACATCCCGGACCAGCCGGCTACGTTTCTTGGCCATTGATGCAGTTGGTGCCGGTCTCTATTCCGGCGTCTATGCCGGACTCGGCTATGTCTTCAGCCATGACCTGAACCGCGCGGCTGCCTACGCCGGCAGAGCGGGAGCAATTTTCACAGGACTTGCGCTCGCGGGACTTTCGATCTACGCCAGCCACAGGCTGTTTCGGCGTTGTCGCTCTAGACGCGAGTCTCGGGTTGTGCAAATCACACCAACTGCTCTGATCCTATGTGAAGGCTCCGTACCTGGCAGGGTCATTGAAGAACTCCCCCAGGGCGACTAACGCTGCAGCGAAACAGCAGGCATTGCAAGATGCTACGCCGACCTATCGCAACGATAGAAAGTTCCTCACAGCTATTTCCGCGACGTTGGTTCGGCTCTTGCCTGCCATCGAGGCACTGAACCGCGGGCATCTGCCCGCATTTGGGCAGAATAGATTTACTGATATTTGGCTCTGTGCTTGCAAATTCAATGACTAGGCATCTGCTCAAAGTTGGAACGCCACCTGCACTACACACAAGCGTTCGGGTCCCAAGACTCGGTCGAGGTTTCACCTATGAGAGCCAAATATCTCCTTCCGGTGTTGTTCATGGTTGCCATGACAATGCTCGCCACATTGTTCGCACAACGGCCATCAACGGCGTTGCCGGACACCCCACCGCCCCTGCTTACATTGGACGATGCGGTTTCGCTTGCACTCACTAACAACCGGTTGGTGAAGAACTCGGTGCTTGAAGCTCAGAAGCACGATTTCCGAGTGGACACCATTCGCAGCAGGCGACTTCCGCAATTCAATTTCTCCGTCCTTGGCGGCGAGTTGATGCATTCGTTTGATTTCACCTTCCCGGAAGGTGCGTTCGGCACCTATCCGAATGTGGGTCCAATACCCAATAAGGAATCCGTCATTCGCAACCCGGCGCGATTCACGACGCTGGTGACGGGTAACCTCGATCAGCCAATAACGCAGCAGTACAAGATTGGCCTCGCAATTCACGCCACGCAACTTGGGCGCGAGATCGCCAAGGAAGATGTCCGCGCTCAGCGCCAGAAGATTAGCGCCGAGGTTCGCGATGCGTATTACAGCCTGGTGGCGACGCACGCCGGGGCCGACGCCGCGCGTCAGGCGGTTGAGACGCTGGAAGAGGCACAACGCTTAACCGTCCGCTACGTAGCGGAGAAGACCGTGCTTCGCGGGGATGCATTGGAGGTCGACGCACGGCTGGCGAAAGCTCGATACCAGTTGTCGATTGCAGAAGACGGCTTGGTCACACAGAGCGAGAACCTGAATGAATTGCTGGGCCGCGATCTCGCTACGTCCTTTCGGGTCGACCCGATGGCTGAGATCGACGCAACCGATCTGACGCTGCAGGCCGCACGCTCGAAAGCGTTGCAGAACCGGCCGGAGGCCCGGCAAGCGCAACTGAAGGAGAAGCAGGCGGAATACGATCGCCGCCTCGCGAAAGCCGAATACATTCCCGACCTAAGTCTCTCGGTGCGCTACACAGGGCTGAACAATGTGAAGGTCCTTCCGCAAAACGTTGCAGTCGCCGGCTTTTTCTTGACTTGGGAGCCGTTTGATTGGGGCCGCCGGCGCAACCGCGTGGCGGAAACGATTAAGACGATCGAACAGGCACGCAACGGGACTCGCGAGACGAAGTCGCAGATTGAGCTGGAAGTCGGTGCCAAGTACCGAAAGGTGCGGGAAGCGGCTCTGTCGTTAAAGGCCGCTCGTGCTACGCAGGAGGCGGCAGCCGAGCAGTTTCGCGTGACCGGCAACAAGTACAGGGAGCAGGCCGCACTCGTCAAAGACGTACTGCAGGCGCAAGCTCAGAACTCCGATGCGGAGAATACCTATCAACAGGCACTTTCGTCCTATTGGAGTGCCGCCGCCGAACTTCGTAGGGCGATGGGAGAGGAGTAAAGATGAAAAACCTAAACGCAGTACTCATCGCCGCACTGGCGGCACTACTGATGACCGGTTGTGCCTCGCACAAGCCTCTCGAACAGCCCCCGCAAGGTGTTCAGACACAGCGGATCGAAGCAAAACCTAGCATTGCAACTGCCGGCCCGCGCTTCTCCGCGCTGGTGATGCCGAACTCGGAGGTGCTACTGGGCTTCCGAATCCCGGGATATGTCGTCTCGCTCATGCAAGTGCGAGGGGTCGATGGCAGATATCGCGATATCGCCGAGGGTGATCGAGTGAACCGGGGCGCAGTCCTTGTTCGCATTCGTGCTGCTGAATACGAGGACAAGATGCGCCAAGCCAGGTCACAGACGGAGGCGGCGCAAGTTGTGGCGCAGAAGGCCAAACTGGACTTCGACCGCGCTACACGGCTTTACAACACTGACAGTCTCACCAAACCCGACTCTGATGCTGCAGTGGAACAATATAACGCCGCACAGGCCCAGGTGCGGTCCGCCAGCGCGGTCACGAGCGAGGCTCAGATGGCGGTGCGCGACACCAGTCTTGTGGCTCCCTTTTCCGGCGACATCGTCAAGAAATCGGTGGAGCTCGGCGCATTCGTCGGCCCCGGAGTTCCGGCGTTCTCTGTCGCCAATACCGATACGGTGAAGATCATCGTTGGTGTTCCCGATACGGTGGTGCGCTCGGTGAAAGTTGGACAACCCGTCGCGGTTGAAGTGGGCGCATTTCCGAATCGCACTTTCAATGCTCGGATTAGCCGCATCGCATCGGCCGCAGATCCCAAAACGCGCAATTTCGATGTGGAAGTCGCGATTCCAAACCGTGACCGCCTGCTCAAAGTGGGCATGATCGGATCGGTGCAGTTGGCCGGCGGTGAAACTGAGAAACATGACGTTTCGCTTCTGGTCGCGCTCTCATCCGTCGTGCAATCGGCGGACGTGAAATATGGAGTGTTCCTGGTCGAACACACGAGCGCCGGAGACATCGCGCGGCTGCGCGCGGTTGAAGTGGGAGCAGTGGACGGTAGCGACATACAAGTCGTGAGCGGACTCTCATCCGGAGACACCGTAATCACAACTGGTGCAGCACTCGTGAAAGACGGCGCGCGCGTGGAGGTGCTCAAATGAAAACCGAACATTCAACGCAGGGACGCAATCCCGCCCGCTTCTTTGTCAACAATCGTCAGATAGCCTGGGTGGCGTTATTCGCCACGATTGTCTGGGGCGTGTTCGGGTACATGAGCATGCCCAAGCGAAAAGATCCGGATATTCCTGTGCGTGTCGCGGTGGCGATCTGCCCGTGGCCGGGGATCTCCTCGGACAAAGTCGAACAGCTCGTCACCCGGAAGCTGGAGCAGGCAGTTACCGGCAACAGCAAGGTGGAGCGCGTCACTTCGACCACGCAAGACAATGTCTCCGTCGTATTTGTCAGGCTTGAGGACCAGGTCGAGAACACCAACCAGGTGTTCCAGGATATCGGGCAACGACTGAACCAGATCAGCGATCTGCCGCAGGGTGCCGGGCCGATTCAGTGGATCAGCGACTTTGGCGACACCGCCGCACTCATGCTGACGGTCGCGAGTCCCAGCGTTCCTGACGTGGAGATCGATCTCCGCGCGCGCGGCGTGCGGGAATCTATTGAGCAGCTGCGTCGCGGCAAGGCCGGGAACAGGGTTTCGGTTCTGTATTGCTATCCGTCCGGAATCTCGCCAGCGGTTATCGAACGCCCGTTTACGATCTTTGCCCAGCAGGCCCAGCACGAGGGAATCGCACAGGACAGCCATTCGTTCTCTGCGGGAAGCTGCACCGGCCTCGACTTCGCGACCTCGCGATCCGACGAAGAGCTCCGGATGTATGGTCAACAGTTCGTCGAAAAACGGCTGCTGGCGTACGATTTCCACCCCGATGCATGGGGACCGATTATCATTCGCGACCCGCAAGCAGCCAAGGAGCGCATCGCGGAAGTCGCTAGCGATCGGTATACGTACAGGCAGCTGGATGACTTTACCGATCTGATCCAGAGGACTGTGCAGAGAGTGCCGATTGTGTCGAAGGTGCAGCGTGCGGGCGTTCTGCCAGAGGAGATCTATCTCGAATACTCGCAGGACCGGCTGGCCTCCTACGATTTGCAGCCGTGGAAGATCAAGGACCTGTTGAGTGCGCGAAACGTAACCGCGCCGGGAGGACTTGTTGGAACTCACTCGAGAAATGTTCTGATCGACCCCACGGCCGAATTCAAGAGTACACAGGAGATCGGAAATGTCTTAGTCGCGACATCGCAGGCCGGGGCACCAGTGTATCTGCGCGACTTGGTCGACATCTCGCGTGGATATCAGACTCCGACTCGGTATCTGAACTACATGACCTCGCGTGACGCAAACGGCAAGTGGCATCGCAATCGCGCGGTTACTCTGGCCGTGCAGATGCGGTCGGGCGAGCAAATCGGAAACTTTGGAGTCGCGGTCGACGAGGCGCTTGCGAATGTCCGTCGCCAGCTTCCGCCTGACCTTATCCTGTCGCGGACGTCGGACCAGCCGAAACAAGTCAAGGAGCTCGTCGGCCTGTTAACTGCCAGTCTGTGGGAGGCAATTGTCCTGGTAGTTGTTGTCGCGCTGATCGGATTCTGGGACTGGCGCGCAGCCATGCTGATGGCGGCGTCCATCCCACTGACGCTGGCGATGACCTTTGGTATCGCTCACGTCATTCACATCGATATTCAGCAGGTGTCGATTGCAACGCTGATCATCTCCCTCGGGCTGCTCGTCGATATGCCGGTCGTGGCTGGCGACGGGATCAAACGCGAGATGGGATCTGGTTCGCCTCGGGAGCTCGCGTCCTGGGTGGGGCCGAGCAAACTGGCGAAGGCGATCGTATTTGCTACGATCACGAACGTAGTGGCTTATCTCCCGTTCCTTGCCCTAAGCGGTGATACGGGCCGATTCCTTTACAGTCTGCCTGTGGTCATGACATGTACGCTGGTCGCGGCGCTGATCGTTTCGTTCACGTTCATTCCGCTGATTGCGTACTACCTGATCAAAGCGCCAAAGCATCCAGAACCGCCGATGTCGGAGCGGCGCACGCACGGCTTCCCCGGTTTCTACTATCGCGTTGGCGATTTTGCACTGAAGCACCGGTGGGGCGTCTTCGCCGGCTCTCTGATCGTGTTAGTCGTCGGCGGCGTGTTCATGTCGAAATTGAAGCCGCAGTTCTTTCCCAAGGACTTGTCTTATCTCTCGTACATCGACGTCTGGCTTCCGCCCGACGCGCCACTGGGTGCCACGGATGCTGCCGCACAAAGAGCAGAATCTGTCATTCGGACCGAGGCGGAAAGATTCGGCCATGAGCACCATCATGCGGATGTGCTGCACACTCTGACGACCTTTGTGGGCGGAGGCGGTCCACGCTTTTGGTTCTCGGTGGAACCGGAGCAGCAGCAGTTGAATTACGCACAGATCCTCGTCGAGGTCACAGACAGGCACTTTACGAACGAACTCGTCGGCCCGTTGCAGACGGCGCTGAGCCGGGAGGTTCCTGGTGCTCGCATCGACGTGCGCCAACTCGAAACCGGCAAACCTGTCGGCATTCCGATTTCCATTCGAATCTCTGGCGAAGACATTGCCGTATTGCGCCAGCTCTCGAACGAACTCCAGCAGATCATACGCCAGCAGCCAAATGCGGCGCGCGTGCGGGACGATTGGGGTGAGCCGGCGGTGACGGTACGCCTAAAGGTTGATCCGGATCGGGCGAATTTGTCCGGGGTCACCAACCTCGATGTAGCGCTCTCATCCGCCGCTGCGATGAGCGGAATACCGGCCTCTACGTACCGCGAGGCCGACAAGCAGATTCCCATCGCCGTGCGCCTAAGGATGGAGGAGCGGGCCGGGCTCTCCGATATTCAAAACACGTATGTGTACTCGATGAGTAGCAATCAGCGAGTCCCCCTGAGTCAGGTTGCACAGGTGTCGACGGAGATGGCAGCGCAGAGGATCATGCGGCGTAATCAGTTCCGCACGGTTACCGTGTCGGCCTTTCCGATTCCAGGTGTCTTGCCCTCGGAGGTCCTGACGCCGTTGATGGGCAAGATCAAGGAATTCCAAAGCAAGCTGCCAGCGGGGTATTTCCTGGAGATCGGCGGCGAATACGAGGAGCAGCAGAAGGGCTTCAAGGAACTGACGATCGTCATGACGATTTCGGTTCTGCTCATCTATATCGCCCTGGTGATTCAGTTCCGAAGCGCTGTAAAACCGCTGCTTGTGTTCGCGGCAATCCCATACGGGATGTCAGGAGCGTTTGTGGCCCTGTCCGCTATGGGCCAACCGTTCGGATTCATGGCCTTCCTAGGGGTTGCGAGTCTTGTCGGCGTCATAGTCAGCCATGTGATCGTCCTCTTCGATTTCATCGAGGAGGCACACGAACGAGGGGAGCCGTTGCGTGAAGCGCTGCTGGACGCCGGAATCGTGCGGCTTCGCCCCGTAATGATCACGGTCGGCGCAACCGTACTGGGACTCGTACCGCTGGCGATGCACGGCGGACCGCTCTGGGAGCCGCTTTGCTACGCACAGATCGGCGGCCTCACCATCGCAACCTTCGTCACACTAATACTCGTGCCGGTGCTGTATTCGATCTTCGTATTGGACCTGAAGCTGATCAGATGGGAAACAGAGCACCCCTCAGCTTCCTTAGACGAGTCTGGCACGGCCGTGGCTGAGACGGCTAAGGGTGCGCCCGCGCATTCTTAGCCCCAGCGCTGCAGATATAGGAGGAAACAATGATCCGCAAATTTCTATTGCTCACGACTACTTTCGCAATGCTCGGGCTGGCCTGTTTGCCGTGCTCAAACTCAGGAGCCCAGCCTTGACTCGTCCATCGCGGTAATTAGGGCGAATATGGGGGCTGACCGGGTGACAATCATCACCGCAGCAATGAACTTCAGCGACAAGGATGGCGCGGCATTCTGGCCGATTTACCGGAACTACGAGCACGAACGATCCAGGCTGGACGACCGTCGCGCGGCCGTCATCAAGGAGTACGCCGACAAGTACTCAACGCTGACGGATGCCGATGGCAAAGCGATGTCACGGCAAATGTTCGACTGCGACTCTCGCTTGGCAGAGTTGAAGAAGGCGTATTTCAAAAAGTTCAACAAGGTGCTTCCGGCATATACAGTCACGAAGTTTTTTCAATTGGAACATCGCATCGACCTGCTGATGGATACGAAAGTGGAATCCTCCCTTCCGCTTCTCCCTGGACTACAGCAGCCCGAAACGGGGAAGTAGCTTGTGAGAGGAGGCAAAGAGATGACGTTCTTCACCAGGAGGATGCGGGCGTGTCGTTGAGGTGGAGTTGCAGGAAACTTTGCAAGAGCCGGAGGAGCGGCACGGAATGAGCCTATCTCAGTCTTGGAATCCAGCTTCGATTTCGGCATTGGCGGCCCTCTGCGGTTCGCTTGTTGGCGCGTTGGGCTCGAGTGTCAGCGCCTGGATTGCCCAGCGGCACCAAAATCGACGGGATCTCCTCGCCAGAAAGATTTTTCACCGCGAGCAGCTGTATTCGGACTTCATCAGCGAGACTGCACATGCGATGGGGGATGCCATGCAGCACACCTTCAAGGACCCCGGCAGACTGATACCAAGTTACGCACTGCTCAGTCGTATTCGTTTGAGCTCCTCCATCAGTGTGGTCGAAAGCGCAGAAGGGGTAGTAACGACCATCCTCAATACATATAAGGAGCCCAATCTTACTCCTGAGGAGATTCATGCCTTGGCTGGCGAGCAGAATGACCCCCTACGCGAGTTCGGCGACGTTTGTCGTCGTGAGATTCAATCCTTGTGGAACGGTTGGTGACGCAAAAGCGGCGGAACGCGATGGAGTCTGCGGATTCGCACTGGTCTGCCCGATATTTTGCACCAGGCGGCCAAAGGCGCTATCGATAGGGGGTCACCAAGCGATTCCCAAAGTTAACCACTGGCCCGTAGCCCAGGTCCCTGGAACCCGCATAGAATGCGGCTGTCCATGCATTGACCCTTGGTCTTTTGGCAGTGACCCCCTAGTGCTCTCGAGGGACAGGATGACGGGCAATTTGGGAAGCCAAACGGGGGTGCCCATATCAAAATGACAGAAAGTTATCTATAAGAATCAGAAGTACTTACGCGATTGAAGCACCACTCAATTGCCGCCTGCGTCCGCCGGTTATCTAGTGGTCGTACAGGAAGAAGATCGGATCACCGCTAACTTTGGTGCCGTGCCTCATGGCGTTGCCGCGGAAAGCCAGTTTTTTGGACAAAAGTTGTTCTCCAAGACTAAAATTTAAACCAGTGGTGCTGCACTTAAAAGAGCGGTAGGAGTGTTTGCGCGGTAGGAGTATTTGCATGGATATTTTAGCAATCAACTGTGGTAGTTCATCTCTGAAGTATCAGCTATTCGACTGGGATAAGAAAGAGGTAATCGCCAAGGGTCTGGTGGAGCGTGTCACAATCGGCGGGTCCTTCATCGTTCACGAGGTTCCCGGACGTGAAAAGTACAGAAAGGAATTCGATTGCCCGAACCACACAGTGGCGATCGATCTAGTGACGAAGATCCTCCTCGACCCCGAAGTGGGTGTCCTCAAGGACATCAACCAGATTGCCGCAGTGGGTCACCGGGTCGTGCACGGCGGCGAGAAATTCACCTGCTCCGTGCGGATCGACGACAACGTGCTGAAGGCTGTCAGGGAGGTCGCGCACCTGGCGCCTCTCCACAATCCCCCCAACATAGCCGGGATAGAGGCGGCGCAGTCCGTTCTCCCGAATGTCCCCCATATTGCCATTTTCGATACAGCCTTTCATCAGACCATGCCGGAAGAGGCGTATATCTATCCGCTCCCCTATGAGTGGTACGAGAAGCATGGAGTCCGCCGTTACGGTTTCCATGGCACCTCCCACCTGTATGTCTCCAAGAGGGCCGCTGTCATGCTGGGGAAACCGGCCAAGGAATGCAACATCATCACCATGCATATCGGCAACGGCGTTTCCCACACCGCTATCAAGAACGGCGTATCGGTCGACACCAGCATGGGACTCACCCCCCTGGAGGGGGCGGTCATGGGGACACGCTGCGGCGATATAGACCCGGCCATCCCCGCCTTCATCATGCAGATGGAAAACCTCTCTATGAAAGAGGCGGACAGTGTCCTCAATAAGAAGAGCGGTATCCTCGGCATTACCAAGCGTTTTGCAGACCGGCGCGATGTCATCGCCAATGCCGAGCAGGGTGACCATCTCTGCCAATTGGCGTTGAAGATCGAGGGATACCGTCTGAAGAAGTACATCGGCAGTTATATGGCCATCCTCGGTCGGCTTGACGCGGTCGTCTTCACCGCCGGCGTCGGCGAGAGGGGGGCGCAGATCCGGGAACTCGCCTTGGAGAATCTGGAACACATGGGGATCGTCCTCGACAAGGAGAGAAACAACGCGGCATGCAAGGGCAAGGAGGCGGTCATCACCACCGACGCCTCTCCCGTCAAGGTCTTCGTCATTCCGACGAATGAGGAATTGGTCTTCACCGAAGACGTGGCAGCTATCCTGAACGGCACCTATACCGACCACATGAACTTCGGATACTCTTTTGTGAGTGATTGCGTTTGTAAATGATTACGCTCGCCATCAGCAAGTGAACAAGAAGGCATGAAACAAGAAAAGGTCGGCTCAAAGCCGACCTTTTCTTGTTTCTCGGTCCCTCTCAGCCCGGCGTATCGTATCTCGCCTATTGGGCCTCAAGAACCGTTATTGCCGCTACGTTGACGATATCTTCCACCGAGCAGCCCCGGGAGAGGTCGTTTACAGGCCTGGCCATCCCTTGGATGAGGGGGCCGTAAGCCTCGGCCCCACCGATCCTCTCGGTGAGTTTGTAGGCGATGTTGCCGGAGTCGAGATCGGGAAATATGAGGACATTGGCCTTGCCCGCCACCGGGCTCCCGGGGGCCTTCTTTTCCCCGATGCTGGGGATGAGGGCCGCGTCGGCCTGGAGTTCCCCATCGATGAGGATGCTCGGGTCGAGGTCCTTGGCGATATTCATGGCCTTTATGACTTTGTCTACATCCGGGTGCGAGGCGCTCCCCTTGGTAGAGAACGAGAGCATCGCCACCCTTGCATCCTCGCCGATCAAGGCCTTGTAATTGCGGGCCGTGGCCACGGCGATTTCGCCCAGCGCCTGGGCATCGGGGTTGGGGCTGACGCCGCAGTCGGCGAAGAAAATGATACCGTTGTCGCCAAACTTCGCGTTTTTGGTGATCATGACGAAGAAGGAAGAAACCGTCTTGAACCCCGGGGCTGTGCCGACGGTCTGAATTCCCGCCCTCAAGACGTTACCGGTGGTGCTGGTGGCTCCCGCCACGCAGCCGTCGATGTCCCGTTCCCGAACCATCATACCGGCGAAGAAGAGATGGTCAGGAGCAGTCAGAATCTTCCTGGCGTCCGCTTGGGTAAGGCCTTTTGCCTTGCGGATTTCTACCAGCTTGTCCACATAGGCATCGAGTTTGGGGGCCACGGCAGGATCAAGGATCGTCACGCCTGTAAGGTCGACGCTCTTGGCAGCCGCATCCGCTTTCACCTTATCGGGGTTTCCGAGGATGGTGAGTTTGGCAAGCCCCTCTTTGTTGATTTGTTCCGCGGCAAAGAGCATCCGTTCGTCATAACTTTCCGGTAGAACGACCGTTTTCGGGTTGGCCTTGGCTTTCGCCTTCACTGTTTCGATAAAACTCATGAATTCTCTCCCGCGTTAAAATGAATTCCGTATTGTAAAGCAAAGAACCGACCAAGGTCACGCAATCACGCCGCCAAAAGCCCTGTGACCCGATTTCGGGGGCCTTGCGAGACGCGAGCTTGTGGGCCTAGGGGTGGCCAGAGATGGAAGACAAGTTTTCGCACATCAAGCAGATTAGCCGGGAGTACGAGGAGCGGATACGCCATATTCCGTATCTGAACATAGACTCGCTGCTCATCCCGTCCCCCTACGAGAGGGAAAAGGGCATCGACATCGACGACGAGCACAGCTTCGTCTGGGACGAAGAGGGGGAACTGCTCGGGTACCTCCTCGTCTATGCGAACAAGGAGAAGACCAGGTTCCACCTCTACAAGCAGGTCACCAGCCCCTTCGGCCGAGGCAAGGGCATCGGTTCAGCCTTCCTGGAGAAGCTGGCCGGATCGATTCAGCCGGACGCCCAGATATACCTGTATGTCTGGGAGAAGCTGATCAGCTCCATCGAGTTCTTCCGGAGCAGCGGGTTTTCGTTCCAAGAGGTGGTGGTTTACCGAAAAATGAGGTACCACCTCATGGCCGCCCGCGCTGCAGACCTGCTGGAGTCGATGGCCGTGACGAGGAGCCGGGACACCACGGTGGTGGAGGAGGTGACCAAGGTTCGCCACGACGCGAAGAAGTCCGTCAAGGTTCTCTTTGACATGGCCTCGATGCTCTCCGTGGAGAACTTCAACCGTGTGACCGAGGACATCAACCGGGAGACCACGGCACTGCTCAACACGCTGAACACCTACGAGGACAAGATCCGGGCCCACCGTGAGGTCAACATCCGGGAACTGATAACGGACCGGGTTGTCCAGCTGGTCGATGCCGCCTCCATCCCCTGCGATGTGCACCTCAAGCTGGCGCCGAGGATCCCGCCGGTCTTCGGCAACTACGTGGATTATAGCCGGGCGCTGATCAACCTCGTCTCCAACTCGCTCGACGCGATCGGCGAGGCGAAGAGGCACGGGCACATTGATATCTCCCTCACCGAGAAGGGCGACTCCGTCCTTCTCGCCATCAGGGACAACGGCATCGGGATCGATGAGGACCGGATGAAGCTCGGCCCCGACCATCTGCCGCTCTTCGTGGGCAGGACCACCAAGCACGGCCACTCGGGGGAAGTGGCCGGCGAAGGCGTCGGTACCCAGCAGATCTTCTCGACCTTCGGCGAGGGGAACATCACCGTCGAAAGCGTGGCGGGCGAGTTCACCCAGTGGAACATTCTTTTGAAGAAGAACATCCGCAAGGAGACGTCCCTGCTGACCAAGCTCGAGTCCAGGTACGCCGCGTTCATGAAGGCAACGGAGCGGATCGGCATAACGCCGCAGAGCAACTGGACGGAGGTCGGCGCCTTCATCTGGCAACTGCGGGAGATGGAGATCTTCAGCTACGACCTGGTCTACCAGTTCTGCCGGCACAACAACGTGCGCGACATCTACCGGAGCCTCCTCGCCTACCGCTACGGAGGGAGGGATCTGGGCTACCTGCGGGCGGAGCTTAGGCAGTGCAGGGTCGAGTACGAGGCGCTCCGGACATGGCTGCTGGGCATCGTGAGCCGCATTAGGCGGAACGAGAACTATCTCGACGAGACTTTCGACATCGAATGCCTACAGGGGATACTCTTCAAGAGCTACGGGCAGGCCATCGTGAGGACCATGATCTTCACCCTGAACCCCGACACGGGCCGCTGCTTTTTCACCGACCGGAAGCTGGCCGAGCATGCGGACTTCATCCAGTACCTGGGCAAGAACCGCGACCGCCTGTTGCGCGGTGAGCTGTCCGGCGACGTGAACAACTTGTCCACTCCCATCTTCCTGGGGGTCTGGTCCGCCGCCAGCCGCGCAGATCTCAAGCAGAAGCTGCGCCTGATTCAGCGCGGTGCGCATCGTCTCCTCTACATGGGAGTCAAGGGGGAGAAGAAGCTTGCCTTCTACAACACCACGTTCAACACCTGCGAGAGCGAGATCGACACCGGCAAGGTCACGACCCTGGAGGAGTTCAGCGCCGCGACGGATGAGGAGCTGGACCGGTTTCTCGTCGCTTCCGAGGACGATCTGCGCGGACTGCTCGTATTGGACTCACTCTGATCGCGGATGGTTTGACTTTGGCAGCCGCCTGCCGATCATTCAGCGACAGACGCTGACCGGCCCAAGAAATCCGAGCGCGTGGTCAGCTGACAGCAATTGTGAGTGAACCGCGGGAGGCCAATGTGGAGCGCGAGGTGAAAAGCTGGCTCTATTCGTCTCAGCGATGAAGACTACGACGGTGGGAGAATGCCTGAGTCGTGCTGGTCACCGGCCCACCTTGACTCAGCCCGGAAGACAAATCATTGACCTCGTCCCGAGCCGCCGCCGCAGCCAGTTCCTGCGTAGGAGCATGCCCCCACGATACTAATTCGTCGGGATTCTGCGCTCCGCAAACCATCCAGTGGTAGCGTGTCTTGTGGTGAAAACTTTCCTCTTGAAACGTCAGGACATAGGAATTATCGGGAGATTCAGCCGTGCGAGGAGTGTGGGCGTCGTCCGATTCGATTCGGGGCATTATCCCTAATGATACGTGGCCGATGCCCGCACTGCAAATGCGCCTCCGCGAGTTCGACTTTGTGAGGTCGATCCTATACATCTCCCCAACAGAGTGCTACGATTGCTATGCCGTTGAATTGGACGGACGCAAGCGGTAGAAGCGCCCTGAGAGCGAACAACCAAGCGCCTTCGGAACACGTGTCTGCACACAACATCCCTCCGACTCACTCAGCCAGATTCAAACTTAAGAAGGAACACGAAACATCATGGAACAAGGAACAGTGAAGTGGTTTAACGACGCAAAGGGTTTTGGCTTTCTCAGCCGCCAGAACGGCGAAGATGTCTTTGTACACTTTTCGGCGATTCAGTCTAATGGTTTTAGGAGCCTTCAAGAAGGCCAAGCCGTGCAGTTCAGCGTCGTCAAGGGCCCGAAGGGCTTGCAAGCAGAGAACGTGACCGTAGTCTAGGTTCACGTCCGAAATGTTCTACGGGAGGGCGGCCACCGCGCCGCCCTTTCCATTGGTGCGCAGAGGATTATCGGGCATATTGCAGGTGAAACGGCTTTCTGCCATGAACTCCGCCGCGATTCACGTGGAAAGAATGCAAAGGAATATAATGGATAAGGAAGATGTATGCCTCGCCCCGATTCGAATCGGTCGCAGTCAACTATACGGAATATATGGATTGGAGTCTGAATGGCAGGAAACTCAAGAACGACATTCACAAAACGCTCGAAGGAGCGGGCTCGTCAGGAAAAGCGGGCCGACAAATCACAGAAGATGGAACAGCGCAAACAGCAGAAACAGGCCCAACCAGCCGAGCGCAGCGGCGAGCCGGTCATTCAGTACGACGAGGACGGCCAGCCGATCGCGCTGGCTTTTCACGACTTCTAGCCAGCCCGCTGACTCGCCGCAATTGTTCTTAGAGCCATCGGCGACATAATCGTTCCTGCACGCAACTGGAAAATCCCGCCTTCATCCTCCCATGGAATCTCGATAAGGAGCCAAGGGCGGGCCGTGTAAGCCGTCTCGGAGGAAGGTTCAGTTCACCCGTAGTGGTGTTGAGGCAATGCTGTCCGTGCCCGCCATCGGGGCAATCTTCGAAAGCAGCACCCTAATCGTGTTCCCGGTGACCTCGACTTTGGGGCGCATCTGCTGAGCGCAAGGAGCGCAAAGCCAAATGTACTCCGTTATTTGCTCATTCCCGCCAGCCATGTTGCCAAGGTCGAAATCCAACCGAAACAGCTTTCCATCTCGAAGATGAGGGCTCGTAGGACACCAGCTATTGGCGCATTTTCTAACCATGGCACACCTGCTTTGGCGCGTAACGTTCTTAAACCCTAACGCAAAGAGAGCTCCGATACTGTTCATTTCGACCAGCGCAGGTGTGAGGTTGCTCACAAGTAAACTTCCTTTGCTCCTTCTACGATTTGATTGTCGTCCGCCTCTTCCGAGCACCCGCTCAAACGGTAAAAACTGCGAGACATCGAGACATTTGGCAGGCGCTCTGTTCCCGAGGTTTGGTTGCGGTTCGCGGCATCTCACGCCGGCATCCTAACTGTGTGGAAGTTGGGGGGGTGAGCTGCATGTGCGTGATTCTGCTCCTGGAAGTAAGCGTCTCCAACGCCTTTTTTGTCGCCGCCATTACAGCAATCCTGATCATGGCGCTGATGATTTTTGTGGCGCTCTTCGACCCCGGGTTGCGCTACAAGATCTCAGCGCCCGAGACCGGGCGGCTCGACTCGGAGGATTTTCTTTACATCCTGGAGGCGGTCACGGATGCGAAGGTGAACCATCGTACCAGCCTGCGGGTCCTGAGCAACGGCGACCAGTTCTACGAGACAGAGCTGCGCGACATCAGCGCGGCGGTCCGGAACATAAACCTGGAAGCTTACATTTTTCAGAGAGGCGAAATTGCCGAACGATTTCTCTCGGCGTTGGCCGATCGCGCTCGCGCCGGGGTGAAGGTCAATCTTCTGATCGATGCTCTTGGCAGCGCGCGTACCACGGACGGCTATCTGCGGGCCTTCAAGGATGCGGGTGGTCGTGTCGGCTGGTACAACCCGGCGAGGTGGAACAAGCTGCCGAGGTACAACAACCGGACGCATCGCGAGCTGCTGATTGTGGACGGCCAGGTCGCATACATCGGCGGCGCGGGGATTGCCGACCAGTGGTACCGCGGCACTGCCGGGAAGAAGCGCTGGCGCGACACGATGGTGCGCGTGGAAGGAGACGCCGTGCCAAGGCTGCAGGCCACCTTCGCCGAGAACTGGCTCGAGGCACATGGAGAGATCCTGACCGGGCCAGAGTATTTTCCCAGAGTGGAAGTCGAAAGCAGGGCGGCCGTGCTGGTCGTCAACAGCACACCATCGGCGGGCGGCGCCACACGCGCACGCACGCTGTATCAAGTGCTGGCGGCTTCAGCGCAGAAGGCCATCGACATCACCACTCCATATTTCCTGCCCGACCGCAGCCTGTCCGACGAGATCGTCCGTGCCTCGCAGCGGGGTGTTCAGGTCCGCATCATCGTGCCAGGGCGGCACAGCGACCACCTGCTGACGCGCAGCTCAAGCCGCCGCGGCTTCGGCAAATTGCTCAAGGCCGGTGTGCAGATCTTCGAATATGAGCCGGCGATGATCCATGCCAAGGTGCTGATGATCGACGGCCTTTGGAGCGTCGTCGGCTCCACCAACTTCGACAATCGCTCCTTCGGCCTGAACGACGAAGTCAACCTGGCGGTCCGCGATGCTGGATTGAACGACCGCCTGGAACAGGACTTTGTTCGCGATCTCGCCAACAGCTTGCAGCTCACTTACGAGAGCTGGAGGCGACGCCCTGTGCTGGAACGCGCGCCGGAGCTGCTCGGATGGGTGCTCGAACGGCAGCAATGAGCGCCGACACCGTTCGCATCGTTACCTACAACATCCACAAATGCCGGGGAGTGGACCGGCGGACAGATCCGCTGCGCATTGCAACCGTGCTGCAGGAGCTCGAGCCCGATATCGCCGCGCTCCAGGAAGTCATGGACCTGCCCGGAGATCCGACGCACGACCAGGCGCGCGTGATCGCCGCACACTTCGAAGATTTTGAAAGTCAGTTTGGGAGCAACCGGCAGCATTTCGGCGCGGCGTACGGCAACATGACGCTGAGCCGGTTTCCGGTGCGTTTCTGGCGGAATTATGACTTGACGTGGGGAAGGCGTGAGCGGCGGGGATGCCTCCGCACCGATGTCGAACTCGCAAACGGCAGCGTGCTGCACATCTTCAATGTGCATCTTGGGACCGGCTTCCTGGAGCGCCGCCATCAGGGACGGCAGCTGTTGAGCACTGGCGTGCTCGGAGATGCTGCACTGACCGGCCCTTGCGTGGTCGTCGGAGACTTCAACGAATGGACCCGCGGATTGGCCACCAAACTCATGTCGGGCAAGTTTGAAAGCGTGGACGTCAGGGCCTACTCTCGTTTTGGACGGACCTATCCGGGAGTTCTACCTCTCTTCCATCTCGATCATTTCTACTTCGACCGGCGGCTGGTTTTGAGAAGCTACAAAGTTCATCGCACGCGCGCAGCACTGCTGGGATCGGACCATCTCCCGCTGATGGCGGAGTTCGAGGTGGTGCAGTAAGGGCGGTCGCAGCAGCTACTGCACTCAAAGGCTCAGGCCGCCGTTGCCGGCGGCCTGAGGTTAGAGGAGACAACTGCGTCACTTGAAGATGGTGTAGGTCCCGCTTGCAACCGGGCTTGTCCCATACCCATTTCCAGATGCAATGGCCTTGATGGTTGCGGTGGCCGACACTGGAAACACTCCGGTGTACAGCGTCGAGGAGGTTGTTGGCGTCGAGCCGTCGGTTGTGTAGTAGATCGGCACGCCGGCCGAGGCGCCGGAAAGTTTCACCGACACTGGAGCCGTGTAGGTCCCAGGCGTAGGCGAAAACGTCGGCGTGGCCGCCACAAATGTGTAGGTCGCGCTGGTTACGACGCTTGCCCCGTAGCCGTTGCCAACCGCAATCGCTTTGAGCGTCGTGGTACCGTTCAGCGCGATCGGGCCGGTGTACAAGGTGGATGAGGCGGTCGGCGTCGAGCCGTCCCTGGTGTAGTAGATCGACACGCCGGGTGAGACGTCGGTGAGCTTCAGCGAGACCGGCGAGCTGAACGTTGCGTAAGCTCCCGGCGTGAATGACGGCGCGGCGGCGACAAACGTATAGGTCGCACTGGCCACCGGACTCGTGCCGTAGCCATTGCCAGTGGCCATGGCCTTGATCGTCGTGGTGGTGTTCAGCGCAATTGGGGCGGTGTACAGGGTCGACGCGGTGGTCGGCGTCGAGCCGTCCCTTGTGTAGTAGATCGACACGCCGGGTGAGACGTCGGTGAGCTTCAGCGAGACCGGCGAGCTGAACGTTGCGTAAGCTCCCGGCGTGAATGACGGCGCGGCCGCGACAAACGTGTAGGTCGCGCTGGCAACCGGACTTACGCCGAAGCCGTTGCCCGCGGCGATCGCCTTGATCGTCGTGGTGGTGTTCACCGTGAATGCTGCGGTGTACAGGGTCGACGCAGTGGTTGGAGTCGAGCCGTCGGTCGTGTAGTAGATCGAGGCGCCCGATGAGGTGTCGGCGAGCTTCACGGAAACCGGCGAGCTGTACGTTCCATAGCTGCCGGGCGCGAACGAGGGAGCCGCAGCCAGGATGTAATACGTCGCGGTCGCAACCGTGCTGGACTCGACGCCAGTGCCGAGTGCAATCGCTTTGATCACAGTGGTGGTGTTCACGGCGATCGGCCCTGTATACAGGGTGGACGAAGCCGTCGGATTCGAGCCATCTTTCGTGTAGTAGATGCTTACACCAGGCGTGATATCACCGAGCGTGACGGACTGTGCAGAGGTGAAGCTCGTCACCGGCGCCGGCGAGAAGCTCGGATTCGCAGCCACCATGGAGTACACCGCAGCTGCAAGCTGGCTCTGCTGATAGCCGCTGGCAACGGCTATCGCGTTGATCGTTGTGCTGGCGCTGACCGCGATCGGTCCGGTGTACAGGGCCGATGACGTTGTCGGGGTTGAGCCATCTTTGGTGTAGTAGATGCTCGCCCCGGCGGTCGCATCCGCCAGCCTGATGGACTGCGGAGTGTTGAAGGTAACGATCGGCGATGGCGAGAAGGTCGGAGGCAGCGTAACCTTTGCCACAGACTTGCTGTCGGATCCCGTGATTGACGGATTCGCTGTATCGGTAGCAGTGAGGCTCTGCGTTCCTCCCGTGTTCAGAGTGGCAATGAACGAGCCCATGCCTTTCAGGATAGTGTCTGCGGGCAGCACGGCCTGCGGGTCGGAGCTGGTGAAGTGGACCTTTCCGTTGTAGCCAGGAGCGACCAAGCCATACTGGTCGAGTGCCGTAACAAAGTAACTGAAGGCGTAACCAGTGCTCACGAGATCCGGAAGCATCACTTGGAAATTCGTGGGCACCCCGACGCGGATATTCGCGGAGGCAGGCGTGATCGTGCTGCTGACCGTGTCCGCCGCCGTGAAGGTCTGCATATCGCGCGTGTACAGCGTTGCACTGAATGTTCCCTTGCCGTTCGTCAGGGTTGTGGTCGCCGGCAGTGCCGCCAACGGATCGGAGCTGCTGAAACGCACCGTGCCGGCGTAACCCGTCGAAATGTGATTCAGCACGTCCTGTGCGATGACGTCGACACTGAACGGCACGTTGAATGACGCCCTTGAGGGGGTCTGCAAGACCAGGTGGGTGGCGGGGCCGTTGACGGTAAGTTCAACCGTTGTGGTCCGGGTCATGCTTCCGCCCGTGCCCGTGATGGTGAGCGTGTAGACACCCAGCGGCGCCGTCGCGTCCGCCTGCGCAGTCAGAATCGAGCTGCCCGAGCCTGGCGCGGCAACGGTGGTGGGACTCAGGCTCACACTGACGCCCGCCGGTTGGCCTGTCACCGACAGCCCAATGTCCGAGTTGAATCCGCTGATCGCGTAGGTGTTGACCGTTATGCCCCGAGAGGCCCCCTGCGGGACGGACAGCGCTGAAGGCACCGCAGACGTCGCGATGAAGAACACCGGGTCCGCTGTGGTGGTGAGATCGTTGATCAGATTGGCGCCGTTCGGGCTTCCCCAACCGGTCACCAGATCGTAGCCAATTGTTGCCGGAAAATAGTTGTTGCCGCTGCTGATGTCGTGAAAATCGTTTTGATATTTGGCTGAGTTGCCAAGAGCATAGATTGCAGGATTGATGAACCCCACGGGCGGCTGGCCGATGGCGGCGGCCTGCTGATTGGCAAGGGCGATATAGCCTGCCCACATCGGCGCGGCGAAGCTGGTGCCGCCGTACATGTTGGCCGAGCAGGCTTTCTGGTCGGCGCAGACGTAGAAGCTGTAGTCGGAGTTGGCCGAAACGTCGGGGCCGTTCCGATAAAGCGTGGAGCCATAGTTGGCGGCGGTGATTATGCCCGGGGTCTGTTGCCAGTATGGGATCGGGATACCCTGGGGCGAAACGCCTCCGCCACTGTAGTCCCAACCGATTTCCGAACTCCATGTACTGCCGGCATTGGTGGTTGCTAAGGAGGTCCCGCCTACCGCGATGACGTTTGCATCGTCGGCAGGATAGTAGAACCAGCCTCCGTCCCCATGCGCCCCAATCGCCGGCGGCCGTAAAGAAGCTCTGCCCCTGGGCGGCCATTCGCTCAAAGTACGGATCGGCCGCCTCGGGATCCGGTGGGATCCAGGCCCAGGAACAACTCAACTGCTGCGGCAACGGAGACGCCGAGGTCATGGCGGCGAAGATGGCGGTGTCGCTGGATCCCACGAACACATACAGGGCATCGATGCCCGGGGCCATGCCCAGGGCCTGCGTCATGTCGAGGATCTGTTCCGTGTCATCACAGCCGTCAGCCACCTTGCAGTCCAGGCTGGTCCCGTCGGCGGAGACCCCGACCACCGGGGCCGTTCTGGTTTGGCCGGTGTTCCTGTAGTGCGTATCCAAATCGGAGATGTCGTATCCGTAATACTGCAGGAGCCCGATGCTCTGGCCGGCGCCGGTGAGTGTGCCCCCGTAGTAAGCCGACCGCATGTCGCTGCCGCAAAAAGAGGCGTCAGGACATGAGCCCGTGATGGCGTTGGGCACCGCAGTGGTAGTGGAAGTCTTGCGCGCCAAAGATGCGGGTCCGCTCGTGGTAGTGCTGCCGGACTGCGCAGTGTCAGTCTTTTCCTTTACCAGAGGCCGCGGAATCGAGTAGTTGTCCAGTCCCGAGATGTGCCACAACGGGACTTGCAGGTCCGGCGTGGGCTCGCGATCGGGGGCGTAGTAAGTGCGCTTTTCCTTCGGATGTTGATACACGCCCATGTGGACGTGAAAGGCCTTTTCCACCGTCGCCACCGAGCCCTTGAGCTGCACATTCATCGCATCGCGCGAGCCGCCGACCACCTTGAAACCGTTGGCCTTCGCGAACTTTACCACCGCATCGTAGTCGTCCTGAGTAGGTCCGAACTTGTCTGTGAACTCTTTCACGCCGAGATAGTGCCGGTAGGACGGACTGGATGGGGCGTAAAGCTGTTGCAGGAAATTTTGCAGACCCGGCCGGTCCTTCAGCGGAAGGACGAGATCGAGTTGCATGGGTTGCGATGCGGGGAGCCGGCCGAGCGCTTTCGCCTGGCCTTTTCGAACCTCGTCGCGCACGTGGTGCGTGGGCAGGTTCCTTGCTTGCAGTGGAAGTGCAAGAAGCAGGGTTACGATGAGTGTGAACAGCAGTCCCGAGGATGGAAGCGTCTTCGGTACGCGAGACGAGATGCGACTGCGCAGTGACCTATACATCGCACACCCCTTCCGCCTGCGAAATCCCGCAAGCAACTGGATCTGGGGCCGGAATGCGACAAAGAGCACGGCAATCGTTTCTGCCAGCCCGCAACCTGATATACGGCTGCGGGTGAATGTTCCTTTCACGAATTATTAAAAATTTAAGTCGTAATTTCCGGCTGGAGGTGTGAGCAGTTACGCCTTAATGGCGGCACGACTCTCGGCGCGATAAATCAAATTCCGAGTGGAAGTGCAGTGACGTAGCTCACAGGGCAGTGTGATGTATGTTGCTAAGTTTGCGGCCAGCAAATATTTTGCTTAGTCCCTGTGGAAATATCGAAAAGATCCTTGTAGCTGATTGAAGCTGCGCACGCTATCCGAGATGAGGCAGAGCATCTGGGTGTCCTCAAGAAGTCCGCTAGTGTACTCCGTACTAAGGCTTGGCTTCGGAAAGTTGGCAAGCCGCGTGCCTCCTCCGGCAGCTTTGCAGCCGATGGAGCACGGGACGGCTCACACGCTGCTGCGTGCCGCACAGAGGCAAAAAAATGGGCCTCGCGTACGAGGCCCCTCGGAGTTGGTTCGGTTCTGGGTGCGGAGTTTGCAGTCTTCCGCGCGGTTATCTACTACTGTTGGGTGGCCATGCTGGCGCTCACGTTGCCGGACTGCGTATTCGCCTGCGCTCGGGCCGGAGCATCGGAGCGCGTAGCGGCCAGCACGGTGCGGCGGGTCGCATTGCCGTTCGCATCGACCGTGATCGCCATTGCGCCAAGGTCGTTATATGGAAGCGTCGCTGCGGCGTCACCCGTGCCATCCAGATAGAGGTTCAGCTCGGGCACATACACAATGGCGTGATCGAACTGCTGCAGCGAGTAAGCACCTTCGGCCATCTCCCCCGCCGCGCGCGTGCGAATCATGGCGAACTCGGCCTGCACGTTCACGGCACGCAGGAGCGCAACCAGCATCGCGGCCTTGTCCTTGCAGTCGCCGAAGCCGCGCCGTTGCACGGTCGAGACCGGATAGGGCTGGTAGCTATGAACGCCAAATTCAAAGCCGGTGTACCGGGTGAGGCGCTTTACCGTTTCATAAACCGCCTGCACCTTGGCCTGGGGCGTCAGGTTCCGCGCGGCAATCTGCTGCGCAACCTTCTGCAGGTTTTCGTCGAGCTCAAGCGCCGGCTCCAGGACCTGGCTGCTATACCAGCGGCCAAACTCCTCCATCGACCCGAAGGTCGAAACATGCAGGTAGGGCAGGTTGCCATTGGCTGCGCTCGACCGGGCCTCCCCGTTGCGGCCTTCCCAGATCCGGATCGACTCGCCGCCTTGCTCGCGCTCGCCGGCCGGATTCAATCCCCGCGCCACCGCGTAGAGCTTCATCGAACTGGGCGCAATCACCACGCGCCGCTGCAGACGCATCGGGAATGGGTCACGGATCTGATCGATGCGCGCATAGTACCCCGCCCAAGTGGCGGACTCTGCTCTGGGCAGAAGGAAGTATTCAACTTCCACCAGGTCGCCAGGCTGCAGGTGCAGGAAACGCACCTCGCGCGCACGGGAGTCGTAGTACATCGCCTCATCCCGCTTCATCACCGGCCGGTCGGCGGCGATCATGGCCGCCTCTTCGCGGCCATCCTTCTTGAGCACCCGCGCCCGAGTGATGTTCAGCGTCTCATTGATTCCGGAGTACAGCACGGTGCGCGGCGAAAAGCTCCGCGCTCCCCGGCTGGTATTGATGCGCCAGAGCTGCTGCACATGCGCCATGGCGAGCCCGGTGTGTCCGCTGCTGTCCTCTTGCAGGCGATCAATGCGGATGTCGGCCAGAGTCTCCACGTCGCCATTGGCGCTGCCGGCCTGCTCCGCGGCGCGGCGAGCGTCGGCCAGGAACTCAGGGTCGGCGGCCAGGCCGGAGGTGTCGCCCTGCTCCGCGGGAATTGCGGCTCCGATGGCCAGCAGCTCCTCTGCCTCCCAGGTCGAGGCCGCTGCCGGCAGCATGGCGGCCACAGCCGCATTCAGAGCTCCGGCGTCGACGTCAGAGTTCCTGCCGAGCGCCTTCAACTCTCCCACAAACTCTCTGCGCTGCTCTGGTGTTCCGGCAGCAAGATACTGGGATTGCAAGGACGCGAGCTGGCTCGCGTGATTTGGCGCAGTCGCAGCGCAAAGTGCCGCAGGCACGGCGCTGAACAATACGAGGGCGGCAAATGTGAAATAACGATTCAAAATGACTCCGCAGGGGTCTAACAAGTTCAGGGTGAGGAAATTGCGGTAACAGTACCATCGGTTCCGCTGGAATTCTGTGACCGGACACAATGACCCGGTGTGCGCAAAATCACCCAACGCATGTGCGTTACATCACATAGTGCATGTTCGGTGCCAAAATCAGTGGCTTTGGAGGAGGTTAGGATTTGCGGGGCGAGACTCTGGACTTTGAACCTGAAATTCGAGATCAGGAGACTTTGAACTGAAAGTGAAATTCTTTTTCAACTCGGGCAACTCAGGGGCTCGCGCCGGAATCTCAGCCCAACGAGGAGAGTGTACCCATGAAAACCTTTGTCGGAGCAGTTGCAGTGTTGTTCCTCGTGACGACGTTTGCCATGGCCGGGGGGTACCAACCCCTGCCGTTCCCGCAAGAATCCAACACCGCTTTGGCCGGAGGTGACACCGGGTCCGCAACGGGCGAGATGCCTGCCTCCATGGCCGCCAGCCAATCGGAAATTCGCGTCGCAACGTCCCCTGCGGAAGCGGGCTCGCCTTTCCCCTCAGCAGGCAATCCGTCTGCCGGCGCCGATAACTCCGATCAGACCACCCCTTCGGAAGCGCGCCAGCATGATCTCGGCTCGCCTTTCCCCGCAGCCGCCCGTCCGTAATTGAGTTGCCCTCGGGCCCGGTTCCCAAGTTTCCTTTGATAGGGTCACTGCGAAGCGGTGCCCCTATTCGTTTGTGCCGAATTCAAAGGAGCGCAGGTTCTCG
>WNFY01000130.1_pt1 | contig 91489 bp, 76 predicted proteins | sample 5400091 | NCBI WGS metagenome assembly WNFY01 (sample SAMN13153364, study PRJNA577476) | soil metagenome | isolation source: 60 cm soil or saprolite under grassland replicate 1 | place: USA:California | collected 2016-06-15
ATTGAGGGAATCTGTCCTTAGTACGAGAGGACCGGGATGGATCCACCTCTAGTGTACGAGTTATGGCGCCAGCCGTAACGCTCGGTAGCTAAGTGGAGCATGGATAAACGCTGAATGCATCTAAGCGTGAAGCCAGACCTGAGATTAGTCCTGACCGCGAGACTCCTGGAAGACCACCAGGTTGATAGGCTGGAAATGTAAGTGCAGTAATGTGCTCAGTTGACCAGTACTAATCAGTCCCTTGGCTTGACCGTAAAATTTATTAGCCAGCAACGCAATTTGATTTTTGATTTGCGAATTTCGATTTTTGATTTGTTATCTGGAATCTGGAATTTGCAATCTGAAATCGCGAACGCGCTGTCTTCAGACTTGAACGTTTGACTTGCCTTCGTCGCTATTCGATTTGTTTTGGTCTTTGGACTTTGATCTTTGACCCCGCTAACTCTGGTTGCGTTATTTCAACCGGCTCAGCCGTCTCAAAGACCAAAGCACAAAGACCAAAGTACGCTTTTTGAAAAGTTCCGTAGCGCGGACTTTGGCCTGTTAGCTGTGCGAGCAGACGCTTGCACGCGACGCCAGGCCCCCGCTACCGAAAGAATTTGTACTTGGTGCTTTGTACTTGGTACTTTGCCTTTCCAAAGTACAAAGCTCAAAGCACTAAGAACGTTCTTTTGAAAGGTTTTCCGGTGGTTGTGTCGAGAGGGTCACACCCGTTCCCATCCCGAACACGGAAGTTAAGCCTCTTGGAGCCGATGGTACTGCGCGGGCAACTGTGTGGGAGAGTAGGAAGCCGCCGGGATTATTACGGAGAGCCCGCGAGAGAACTGATCTCTCGCGGGCTTTTTCCGTTTGGGGGCGAACCGACCGTTGTTTCGGTTCTCGGTCGATGATATAAGGTCCAACATGGACTGCGTCGCGAGTTTTTCATCTTCCTCGGCGCATCCGTTATTCATTTTCCTTTAACTGGCGCGCTCACGCCGCGCTGACGATCGATTCTGGGAATACTTCTTCTGCGGAGACTATACCCAACTCTCCGCGCTCATATGCATCCAAACGATCTTCAGCTTCCTGCGCCCAGAGTTTATCCAGGTCCGGATCGGGTGGTTCCTGAAAAGTGGCGAGCAACCGCTGTAATACTTCAGCGCGATCTTGCGGCGGTAGCTTTAGAGCTTCTTGCAGGATTTTCTCAGCGTTTGCGGAGATGGCACGCTCCTGATTAGCGGAGAGGTATACCACCTCATAATGTTGTCGAGCGCTGAAACGCGCGTCTGGTCCCGTCCGTTGCCGTCGGGCTACTGTGCGACAGCGATCAACCACCCGCTACCGCAGGTGGTTCTGACAATTCGTCGTCACGCTCGGATAATTTTCGAGCGGGCTTTTTTGTTTAGGCCAGATCTGGTTTTGGTTTTACTCCCCCTTGTTTGATCGTCGTCATCCGTGGCGGCAACATTCAGCAGCGCGGCTCGCTTGAGCTTTGGATTCTCAGCCCACTCCCTCGCCGACACGAATGAGATATGATCGTAGACCAGGACGATGGTCCCTAACTTCATAATCCTGCTTACTTCACGGGCGGCAAACATCGGCACCCGAATACAACCATGACTTGCCGGTTCGGCGGGGACGTTGCGGCTTCCGTGAATCGCTACGCCGCCGCTGATGTCATTGGGATAATAAACCGATCCGAGCGGACCCTTTTCCCAACCGACGCCTTTGCGATACACGAGAAAACGGCCGCGTGGTGTGTACGCTATGCTGGTTTGGCCTTCCTCGACAAATGGCTTGCCGGTGCCCGAAGATACCGGAAGAACTCGAACGCCACCTTCCTCGTTGACCAGCAGTAGCACCTGACGATCCAGATCCACTTCAACATGGGCGTACCCAGGTTCCCTGGCTTTAGGTGAGGCGCTGGTGCGAATCGCCTCCAGTTCATCGAGCGTGAACCGGCCGGTAATCGGGCGTTCCTCCCATTTCTGGAAAGCGATCAATGCCGACCGCGTTGCCGGGTCAAACACGCCGTCGACCGCGCCGGTCCAGTAGCCCAGATCGGAAAGCCGGCGTTCGGCCTCTCTGGTTTGTGCTCGCGTCAGAGGTCGCCTGGCGGTCACCTGGGCGCTCGCGATTGATAGCGCGGAAATCAGAAGTAAACAGATGGTGAGAAGCAATTTCATTTTGAGCTTCTTCATGCCGGCGTTTGCATTTGCAAGAGACGAATACCGTCAGCCCAGCTTATTTTGACTACTACTGGCACAACGGCCGCAGAGAAAAACCGAGAGGTTCGGTGGCGTTCCTTCCTCACTGCCCCGTAGGCCGGCACGATCCCGCGGTCCCGTAAATCTCCAGGTCGCCTTTTAGCCTGGACGCCAATTCTATCTGTTGCCTTTGCTCGGCACGCACAATCATCTTTCGCTGCCAATCCGCGGCTTCCGCGCAACGGCCCAATTCCGCCAGAGCAAGCGCCACGATGGCGCCGTGTTGAGGAAGACCGGTGGCCTGGTAAACCTTCTGCGCCAGCTCGAGCGCTCGCGCGCCAGCACGCAAATCATATTGCGGTGAAGCCGCCCACAGATAAGCCAGCGTTGCTGCGCTCTCTTGCTTTTGCGGATATTGCGCGTGACTCTTCTCAACGAGGCCCAGTGCTGCTCCGTATTGTCTTCCGTTGAGCAGAAGTTTCACGCTTTGCAACAACGCCTCTTCGTTGTCAGGATCCGCTTGCGCTACTCGCAGGAATTCAGTTAGCGCTTGTTCACGGCGTTCGACCTTTAAGAGTTCTTTCGCCAGGAAGAAGCGCGCGGCGGAATCGTTCGGAGTAATTCTCAGAAGAGTCTGCAATTCGTCGATCGCCTCGGTGTGCTTGCTTTGCTTTTCCAGGACGATTGCCAAATTGAAATGCGCATTCGCGTTTTCCGGATCGAGTGGAAGGACCGTTTTCAGTTCCGCGATTGCCCCGTCTAAATCATTCATCTGAACCAGAGTAGTTCCCAGATTGAGGTGCGCCGCAATGCTGTCCGGCCTGGCCGCGATAGCCTTGCGAAACTCAACGGCGGCATCCTGAAAACGTTTTGCATCCAGCGCCATTCGCCCCCGAATCAAATGGATGCGTTCGCCTCTGACCAATTCCGGCAACTGATCGAAGAGGGGATCGGTCACCCGAACGCCGACGGTCCCTCGCTGCGCCAGGTGAGACTCAGCCTGGGCCAGATTACCCAAATCCCGGTAAGCAATTGCCAGTGAGTAATGAATCCGATTCGCGGCAGGAACTTTTTGCGAAGCCTTTTCCAAATAACTCACTGCCTCCGCGTAGCGCCGCTGAGAAAGCGCTAACTGGCCCAGCCCGTACAATGCGGCCGCATCAGTCGGGGCAAGAACCAGCGCTTTCTTAAAACTCGCCTCTGCTTTTTCCGCAAGATTTTGTTCGAGATAGATATTGCCGAGATTCATTTCAATGGCCACGTACTGAGCATTGAGTGCCTGGGCTTCTTCAAACCGGCGAATGGCCTCATCAACGCGACCCTCCTGTTGCGCAATCTTGGCCAGTAGATACGGCCAACGAAAATCCTTCGGCGCAAGAGCCCTGGCGTTCAGATAACACTCGCGCGCTGGCAGCGTTAGCGAGTACGCATGATAGATGTTTCCGCTTTCGCCGTAGCTTTCGGCGAGCGCGGAATCGGTTGTGGAGGCGTTACTTACGGCAGCCGTCAGCTTTTTTTCGGTACTCAGCAATTGGTCGCGAACTTCCGGTTCGAGCCTGGTGAGGTCCGGCCAATGAATCGGCGCGAGGTCCTTGCGCGATTGGGGCCTCTGAAAATGCTGCCTTGCGCCGGCATCGGTCAACGGAACAGACGCGAGGAGGATCAAACCCAACATTAGCAGCAGGGTCACTTGACCTTCGTGATGTTCGCCCAGGCTCACTTTACTCGAACTCCCGTACTCTCTCTTAGCGTGGTGTAGCGATCGACTGCCACAGCCTTCCAGTCTTCAATGCCGCCGTCCGGCCAGTATACGCGTACTGATTCGACGTTCCGGTTGCTGCCCAATCCCGCCAGCACGCGCGGATCGTTTGCTGACAGATAGCTTCCATCAGTTCTGACTCTTCGCCACAGAACAATGTTCTTCGCGACTGTAATCTGCACGCGCGCACCCAACATGTCACGACCTGCGTTGCCTGTTAGTCGCAATCCCAGCCAGTGGTTCTGATTGCCAACTTGATTAACGAACAATCTGGTTGGCCCGTTGTTGTTTGTGATCAGGACGTCAGTGTCGCCGTCATTGTCGATATCACCGAAGGCGGCGCCGCGGCCCACCTGGTTCAAGCGAAATTCAGCAGGGAGCTGATCGATGACCTCGACAAACGCAGCCTTGCCGGTGTTGTGAAACAGTTGGTTGGGTTGACCCAAAGGATAAGGATCACCTTTTCGCGTCAGTTCTGGTAACAGTTGAACCGCGCCGTTGGTCACGAGCAAATCAAGCCAGCCGTCGTTGTCGTAATCAAAGAAGAGCGTGCCGAAACCGGTGAAGCGCCGCCCGGGCATTCCCAGTCCGGCCTCCCGGGTGCGATCTTCGAACAGGCCTTTGCCCAGATTCAAATACAACGTGTTGGTTTCATCCATCAGATGAGTCACGAAAATATCGTCGGTCCCGTTACCATCAAAGTCGCCCGCGTCAACACCCATCCCGGCCTCAGCCTGACCATTTCGATTGACGGCGGCACCGGCGAGCAGCGCTTCATTCTTGAACGTGCCGTTTTGCTGATTGATCCAAAGTTGATTCGGATCACCATCGTTAGCAATATAAATGTCGATCCAACCGTCGCCATTTAAGTCCGCCGCGACGATTCCTAAGCCGTGACCGAACTCTTTATCAACGCGGGCGGCGACGGTGACATCTTCGAATGTGCCGTCTCCTTTGTTGTGAAACAGACGGTTGCCCGGCGCGCGAAAGACACGCGGTGTGCAATAGTCTCTGGCGCTGGTCGCCGCGTAACAGTTGGGACTGTTGACCGTGGAAAAATCTGCGTAGTTGACGACCATTAGATCCAGCCATCCGTCGCGATCGTAATCAAAGAAAGCAGCGCTGGTGCTCCAGCGCGAATCGTCGGTCCCGCTCTTTATCGTTACATCTGCAAATGTTCCGTCACCTTTGTTGAGGAACATCTTGTTCGGCCCCAGATTGGTGACGTAAAGGTCCGGATAGCCATCATTGTTGATGTCGCCCACAGCCACTCCCATCCCGTAGCCGGTGGCTTGAATGCCACTCTTCTCCGTCACATCGATGAACTGGAGCGAACGGCTGCCGTCTCTGCCAACGACGAGGTCGTTTCGAAAGAGTTTGCCCTTCAACTCGCCGGACCCACCCCAGGGAAAAATACCACGCGGGGCTTGATCGCCGGGCTCGAGAACTGACCCTTGAACGAGAAAGACATCGAGATCGCCGTCGTTATCAAAGTCGAAGAGAGCGACTCCGGAACCCATGATTTCCGGCAGAAAAAGCTTTCCAGTCATGCCGTTGAAGTGACGAAATTTCAAACCAAACTTCTCTGCGACTTCATCGAATATTGGCAAGGCGGGCTGAGTTGCCGATATCACAGTTGATTGTCCGCACTCAGAAAGAAAGACCAGAATGAGAAGAACCAGGAGAGCTGGCAAAGGGCGAAACTTCGGGCTCAAATAGTTCATGTTGCGCAAGTATCTCAAAACTCCGATAGGTCAGTGAATGGCGGGAAAGCACAACTTGAAATTCTTAATCGAGCACCCATCAAATTCCTCGAAGAAGTCTTGATCAATTGCGGTCGGCTACTTTAGCTTTAAGCGCTTTGACGCCGTCAATCAATGCATTCTGTAGCTTGACGTTGTCTTCCACCGTTGTGACGCACGGTGGGTTTGCCAACTGTTCGTAAAGACTCTCCCAAGAGCCTAGCCAATAACGCAACGTTATCTGATTCGCGTCATCAATCTCATATGTCCACTCGCCGATCCGATGTTGTGCAAGGTAATTACCTGCAGAGTGATGTTCGAACTTGATACCCTCATCCTCGCAAAGGCACGATAACAATAGAGACACGCGTTCCGCGAATTCAACCTGTGTAACTGCGCCTCGCACAAACTCGCCGAAGTCTGAGCGCTTGTATTCCGGTCGCAACGAATCATTAATCTCTGGCTTAATATTCTTCATAGATTTCTCTCTCGTGCTGGGTCGCCTGTCGGGCGCTGATGATCCGAATGGAGTCACCGCGCCAGGTGAAAGAAACAAGTAACAGTCGTCGCCTTGCTGAAACACCAAAAGTAATGAAACGATGCTCGTCGATGGAATGATCAGGGTCCGGAGTCGTTCTTGCGACCGGATCCAGCAGTGCATCTGCAGCCTCTTCAAAAGAGACTTTGTGCTGAGCACGATTTCGTTTGGCCTTCGCAGTGTCCCATTCAAATCTCATCTTCAGATTATAGACTTGAGTTGTCGAATTCAAGCCTCGTTAATGCTGATTTCGCGAATACTTATGCCTACGTTACACTTAAGCAGGTCTGATGAATTTCGATACCTACTTCCGCCTCACTTCCTACGCCACAATCTTCGCGGCGACGCTGGCCCTGTATATCTCCGGCGGAGTGAGCACCTGGCTCCCCCTCGTCTTTGTTCTGGCAATGATCATGGCCTGGAGCGCGGAAGGAAGTCGCTGGCAACTCTCTGAGCGCGCGGCTTTGATCGTCATCCTGGTTTCGCTGCCAGTCTTTTATTTTGATTGGCGCATCCTTACTCCCTACCTGCAAATAGAGTTTCTTGAAACCGGCCAGCGCGGCAGTGCCGAGGTGGCGGTGCTGGCGCATCTGATTCTTTTCCTTTCGGCGATCAAACTCCTGCAGCGCAAGCACGATCGCGACTGGTTCTTTCTCTATCTGATTTCATTCTTTGAAGTTTTGCTCGCCGCCGGCCTGACGGCGAGTCCGAGTTTCCTGGCGACGCTCATTCTCTATTTGTTGTGCGCTCTTTCGACGGTGGTCGCGTTCGAGATTCAAAAGGCGCGCCGCCGGGTTATCGCGACCCAGTCCAGGCTCCTGGTGCCGCCGGACAATGCTCTTTTCAAGAAACTGCCCATGCGGCTTTGGCGCCGCCGCTATCTCGAAACGCGCCGGCTGCCGTTCCTCTCGGTAGGATTGCTGTTTTTGATCGTAGTCCTCGCCTTGCCGTTCTTTCTCATCATGCCGCGCATGACCTCAGGCGCGCTGCGGCGCGGCGGCAACAGCGTGGCGGGCTTTATTGGCTTTTCAGACAACGTAACGCTTGGAGAGATTGGTCGTCTCAAAAGCAACGATGAAATCTTCATGCATGTCCGCCTCGAAAACTCGAATGCTGTTCTGCCGGCGGGCTTACGCTGGCGCGGCATCGCGCTCGACGAGTTCACCGGCAAGGCGTGGCGGAAATCTGCTCAAGCTGAGCGTTTTGAGAAGAAAGAAAGCGACCGCGGCTTTTTTCCGATAGGAACCACGGAAGACCTCGGCCGGCTCACGACGCAGACTTTTTTTCTTGAGCCGGTGGACACACCGGTTTTGTTCGGAGCGCCCCGGCCGGTGGCAGTGCAGGGCAAACTGCCCTACGTCCGCATCGATGCGGAAGGCGCGATGCAGACCCGCCCGCACGAACAGGAACGCGTCGTTTACAGAGTTTACTCGGACACAACCCAGCCGCCGCCCAACGCGCTTCGCTCAGATCGGCTTGAGTACCTGGTGGAAACAGCGCGCTATCTGGAATTGCCGGCGAACCTCGATCCGCGCATCGCAGTACTCGCCTCCAGAATAATTCAACGTGCCGAAGCTCGGGACGGTTATGATGGCGCCCAGGCGATTGAATCTTACTTGCGCGAGAACTACCGGTACTCGCTGGAGCTGAAGGCGACGGGTCGCGATCCGCTGGCTGACTTTCTTTTCAATGTGAAGGCGGGGCACTGCGAATACTTTGCTACTGCCATGGCTGTGATGTTGCGGACGCAGGGAATCGCATCTCGGGTCGTGAACGGCTTTCTGCCGGGTGAATACAACGAAGCGGCGGGCGCTTACACTGTTCGTCAAAGTGATGCTCATTCGTGGGTCGAGGTTTATTTTCCCCAGACGAATTCCTGGGTGACATTTGATCCGACGCCGCCCGCCGGGCGTATGCCGCGGTTGCGCAGCGGGTTGTCGGGCTACTTAAGCAAATACTCTGAAGCCTTCGAGTTGATGTGGTTTCAGTATGTGGTTGGTTACGACAAGCAGGAACAGCGTTCGCTTGCTACGTCGCTGCGCACGGGACTGTTTGATTTCCGGCGCAGGTCATTGGCCACAGCCTCTCGCGGGTGGGCCCTGCTACCGACGATCATTCAACCCGCGGCGGCCGCGATCATTGGTCTAAGTGTTCTGATCGGAATGGTTTTGGTCGGCCGGCGAGTTCGGCAATTCGGCTGGTGGCGCGGCCTCGAGGTTTGGCGCACGCCGCAGACTGACGATCACCGGGTCGATTTTTACGAACGGTTGAGCATGTTGCTCGAGCAGCAGGGCCTCAAGCGTGAGCCGCACCAGACGCCCTTGGAGTTCGCTCTGGCAAGTGGCGTGAACGAAGCCCGCGCGATAACGAACGCTTACAATCGAGTGCGGTTTGGGGAAGAGAAATTGTCTGAATCAGAACGAAAGCAGATTGAACAATTGTTATCGCGGCTTGAGCAAAATCGAAAAGGCCATTGAAGCCCAAATCGACGAAAAGGTTTGCGCAAGCAGATGAGTGGTAAGTGACTTAGGGCTCCGTTAGGAGCCGAATGTTTATAGTACGCAAAGGCTGAATTCCCCCCTTCGCTCGTTGAGGAGCAAACGCCATTTGCTCCTCAACGAGCGATTACGCAGATTAGTGCTTATAATCTATAAACATTTCGCGCCTAACGGCGCTAAGGGAGAGTGGTTTACTGTCGACGGTTCACGATTAACAAATTTATGAAGAAAGTCGGATTTATCAGCCTTGGTTGCCCTAAGAACCTCGTCGATAGCGAGGTGATGATGGGCCGCCTCAAGCAGAACGGTTTTCAGATCACGGCGGAGGCCGCTGAGGCGGACACGCTCGTGGTCAATACCTGCGGATTCATCGAGTCAGCAAAGAAAGAATCGATCGAAGCAATTCTTGAAGCCGCCAAACTAAAGACCAGCGGCAAAGCAACGCGCTTAGTAGTCGCCGGTTGTCTGGTTGAGCGTTATCGCGATCAGTTGAAAGCCGAAATGCCTGAGGTGGATGCTTTTATCGGCACCAGCCAAATTAATGACATCCTCAGCGTTTGCGATCCCCAAACGAACACGCGATCACTTCCGGTAATTCCGCTGGGCAATCAGAGTGCGACCTATCTTTACGATGAATCAACGCCGCGCGTCCTGGCCACGCCTTCGCATTACGCGTTCATCAAGATCGCCGAAGGTTGCGATCGTCCCTGCGCGTTCTGTTTCATTCCGCAGATGCGCGGGCACTTTCGCAGCCGCCGCTTTGGCTCGATCATCGCCGAAGCTCATCAACTGGCAGAAGAAGGTGTGAAGGAACTTATTCTCGTGGCGCAGGATTCATCGCGGTACGGCGAGGACCTGGGAAAACACGACGCGCTGGCCCATCTTCTGCGCGAGCTTTCGCACACGGAAGGGATCGAATGGGTGCGCGTGATGTACACCTACCCGACCCACATCAGCGACGCCTTCCTCGATGTCCTTGCTGAAGAACCAAAGGCAGTCAAGTATCTCGACATGCCGCTGCAACATGCGTCACAGAATGTCCTGAAGCTAATGAAGCGCGGCGGCAACCGGGCCTCGCTCGAGAAACTAATCGGACGAGTACGCGCCCGCGTGCCCGGGATTGCGGTGCGCACCACGTTTATCACCGGCTTTCCTGGCGAAAGCGAAGAAGACTTTGAAGAGTTGTTGGCCTTTGTTAAGAACGTGGAGTTCGATCGTGTCGGTGTGTTTACTTATTCTGACGAAGAAGGAACGCCGGCATATGATCTGCCAGGCAAAGTCGACCCTAAGATTGCAAAGCGCCGAAGAGATCGACTGATGAAGGAGCAATCAAAGATTTCTCGCCGCCGGAACAAAGCGCGGGTCGGCGAAACAGTGCCCGTGATCTTCGAAGGCGAGTCGAACGAGAGCCAATTGCTCTGGCAGGGAAGAATGGAAACTCAGGCGCCCGATATTGACGGTTGTGTATTGATCAATGATGCGCCGGAAGGTTTTAGTGGGCGTCCAGGTGAATTCGTGAATGTGCGGATCGTAGAAGCGCAGGATTACGACCTTATTGGACAAATCGTTGCTTCAGGGAGCTCTTCCTGCCTCGGAGAATTATCATGAAAGTCTTCAATCCTGTTTTGAGCGCCGTTCTTCTGGTTTGTGCCGCTTCAGCCCTGAGGTCGCAGACAGCTAATTGGGTTAAGGTCTCTCCGCCGGGCGAAGAGTTTTCGGTGCAGATGCCGCAACATCCAACCGCGGCCCAGCAGAAAACGACTATGCGTGATTTGAGCGTCGCCGGACAGATGTACACTGCAATTGACGGCGATACGACCTACACCGTTTGGTCCTTGAAAAGAATTACGCCGCTGGGCGCAAAACAAAGTTATTTGGATTCCTGTGCTGATCTTGTCTGGGATGGACTGCTTCAGCCGGTTCGGGACCAGCTGCCGAAAGCCAGGTATGTGTATGCGCATATGGACTATGCGCATGAGTTAACGGAGAAGGACGATCCGGGTCGCGAGTACCTGGTCACGCTCGATCAAACATCCGGAGTCACAAACCTCTATGTCGACAACGAAAAGATTTACGTCCTGCTCGTCTTGAACAGTCGTCGAGACGCGCCGGAAACGGAACTCTTTCTAAAATCATTCTCGACCCCTGCGGCCTCGACCGCCAATCCACCCGTCCCTGAGGTCCTCAAGGTTCCGATTCTTAATCCATCCGCGCCGGGCGCACCCAGTGCTGGCGCGGGAATGGGCTCGGGTTCCATGGTTCCGGCACCAAATGACAGCGCGGGCCCGTCGCCGGCCACCGAAGATCTAAATCGAGTTTTTAGCGCCCGGGAGGTCGCCCAGAAAGCCCGATTAATTGACAAACCAAATCCCAGTTACACCGACGGCGCGCGAAAGTACCGGGTGACAGGCACAGTAGTACTTCGGGCGGTGCTATCGAGGGATGGGATGGTCACCAACATCAGGGTCGTTCAGCGACTGCCGCATGGCTTGTCTGAGAAAGCGATCGAAGCAGCGCGCGGAATAAAGTTTGAGCCAGCTCTTAAGGACGGCCACAAGGTCTCGACCTACGTTCACCTCGAATACAACTTCAACCTGTATTAAGTAATGCTTCCGTGCATAAGGCGCGACCATAATCGCCGCTGATTTTGGTCTGCGATCAAGAACGACAGATGGCAGCAATCAAAGAGTCGAGTGACGAATTGAATCCGGCGGTCGCAATCTCTCCGGATGAAGTGCCGCCCCGGAAGCGACGGAGTGCCTCTGACTATCTGGCACTGGCAGTGGCGACCTGCGGTGTTGGCTACTTTCCGATCGCTCCGGGAACATTAGGTTCGCTGGTTGGCGTCGTGTTATACGTTGCCATATTTATCTTTGGGCATCACGTTCTTTTCGCCAATATTGAGCATAACGAAGTCAACCAAAGACTGGTTTGGATGGTCGAACCGACGCTGGTGCTGGTGGCCATTTTCCTGTTGACGATGGTTGGGATTTGGGCAGGCACGCGCGTCGAGAAATTAATCCGGCGAAAGGATCCTTCGATCGTTGTCATTGATGAAGTCGCGGGCCAGATGGTCGCTTTGCTTTCCGGTCCGCTTTGGTTACACACTTGGTGGAGTGTATTGTCGGCTTTCGTGTTATTCCGGGTTTTCGATATCTGGAAGCCTTATCCGATTCGACGATTTGAAGCGTTGGAATCGGGACTTGGGATTATGGCTGATGATATCGTCGCGGGTGCTTACGCGTTGCTCTTGAATTCAATTTTGATCTCGGGATATCTGTTACTGGCTCCATCCCTTCGTTAACTCCGCGCTTTGGCAGCAGACGTCAGGAAAATTCTCGTGTCAGATGAAGTCAGTGACAGTGGCCTTCAGCCGCTGCGCGATGCGGGCTTTCTTGTCCAAAAGAAGACAGGTCTTTCCCTCGACCAACTGCGTCAGGAATTAGCTGACAGCGAAGGTTTGATCGTCCGCAGCGAAACCAGAGTGACCAGCGAATTGCTGGCGGCTGCGCCCGGCTTGCGCGTCATTGGCCGCGCCGGGGTCGGCGTCGATAACATCGACGTGCCCGTGGCGACGGCCCGGGGCATCGTGGTAATGAATGCGCCGGATGGCAACACGATCACCACGGCCGAACATACAATCGCTCTTCTCGTTGCCCTCGCTCGGCGCGTGCCGCAAGCCGATGCCAGTTTGAAGTCAGGTAAGTGGGAGCGAAAAAGTTTCGTCGGGACTGAGTTGCAAGGCAAGACGCTCGGCATTATCGGTCTGGGCCGTATCGGCCGCGCGGTGGCCACGCGGGCGCGCGCGTTTGGGATGAAGATCGTCGCTCATGATCCGTTTATCTCGCCCGAGCACGCCCGCAATCTGGAAATCGAATCCGGTTCGATCGATGAAGTGTTTTCAGGGGCAGACTTTCTTACCGTGCACACGCCGCTGACAAACGAAACGCGCGGCATCGTGGGGCGCGAAGCCTTTGCTAAGATGAAGAAAGGCGCGCGCATCATCAACTGTGCTCGTGGAGGTCTGGTTGATGAGCAAGCCCTCTACGAAGCGATCAGGGCGGGAACGATTGCCGGCGCGGCCCTCGATGTCTTTGAACAGGAGCCGCCGCCGCCGGATCATCCGCTGCTGCAACGTGACGAAGTAATTGTCACCCCGCATTTAGGCGCCTCGACGACCGAAGCCCAGGAAGGTGTCGCGTTTACCGTCGCCGAGCAGATGCGCGACTATCTCTTGACCGGAGCACTGCGCGGCGCCGTGAATGTTCCGGCCCTGGGCGCAAAAGATTTGAACCTGCTTCAACCTTATTTGGTATTGGCCGAGAGCCTCGGCCGATTTCAATCACAGATCGTTGGCGGCGCGGTGCGCGAGGTTCACCTGTCTTTTGCCGGCGAAGTTGTAAACGTCGATGCCGCGCCGGTCACGCGCGCGTTTCTCGCGGGCCTCTTGCGTGATGTCAGCGCTCGGGTGAACGTGGTGAATGCTTTTCTCATCGCGGAAGAACGCGGGATTGCGGTCAGCACGTCGTACGTTCGCGGTGGCGGTGAATCCGTTCCGGCAATTCAGACGCGCGTCGTCGCCGACAACGGAGAACAGTTGCTGGCAGGAACGATCTTCGGTTATGCGAACGCACGCGAAGGCCGCATCACTGAGATCAACGGCTTTCGTATCGAAGCCATTCCTCACGGCCACATCCTTCTGATGCACAATCGCGATGTGCCGGGCGTGATTGGCCGCATCGGCACCATTCTCGGTGAACGGGGAATAAACATCAGCGCCTTTCATCTGGGCCGGCGCGAGCGGGGCGGGGAAGCGATGGCTCTGATCGAAGTCGATGGCCCGCTGGATCATTCAACGCTCAACCAGTTGCTGGAATTCCCACCCATCGTTTCTTTGCGCCAGATCGAACTGTAAATCAGGAGGTCTTTGCCTCAAAAGCCGAAACTCTGACGTCTCATTCATACCGGGCTTCAGCCCGGCGATGAACGGCAACAAGAGACGCGGAACCGTTTTAACGGTTTGCTCTTCCGGTCAAATCACTGAGGCCGTTGAACACGAGGAAGTTACGTCAACTGGATGGAGAAACGTTGGAACGGTTTCCTGATTTCGTTACGGCGCCTTCACACCGGGCTCAAGCCCGGTGTGAATGATAGGTCGCACTCTCAGACTCTTGAGGCAAAGCTAATCACGAGCGATTATGTTTTCGCGTCCTGGCCGCTTTCTTCGCAGCTTTTGAACGCGACGCCGCGGATCGTTTACTTGCGGCCGCGTGGGCATGTCGAGACAGCGCTGTCTTCGAGGCCGCACTGTGTCCTTCTCGCTTCAAGGCCCGAGAGGTGGCTCGCGAGCGTTTGGCTGATACTTTCCTGCTGCCCTTGCTGCCTTTTCGCAGGTCGCGAGCGGCTTGTTTGCGAACACTCTTCGAAGCTTGTCCTTTCTTTGGCGCCGCCAGCTTCACCCCGGCGCGGCGCGCTTTTGAGAGTCCGATGGCGATGGCTTGCTTAGCTGAGCGGGCGCCATGCTTTCCTTCACGAATGTGTTCTATCTCTTCACGGACGAACTCTCCGGCCTGGGTGCTGGGCGATTTTCCTTCGCGTTTGTCTTCGGTCGCGCGTTCAAGTGTCTCTTTTTCAGGCATAGCATCTCCTTTCGCCTGGTAACGGCAAGCGTCATGCCCTCGGCAACTTCGGGCTCGAATTCCACGCGCAGAATGCGGTACACTCCGCGCGCCCCTCGACTCTTCTGAAAAGAGGAATTTACCAATGCCCGATTCGAGACCGAGCACCAACGTCGAAGCCAAAGCAGTCCCGCAGGGCGCGGGTCCTGTCGATCCTGAACCGGCAAAACCTGCGCGCGGAAGAATCGACTCAGTTGACCTCCTGCGCGGGATCGTGATGGTGATCATGATGCTCGATCACACCCGGGATTATGTTCATTCGGGAGCGTTGTTGTTTGATCCGCTCAACCTGTCCCAAACGACTCCCTGGCTTTTTGTGACGCGTTGGATTACGCATTATTGCGCGCCAGTGTTTGTTTTCCTGGCGGGTACGGGTGCTTATCTGCAATTCGCTCGTGGCAAGAGTAAGCGCGACCTTTCGCGTTTTCTGGTAACCCGAGGCATCTGGCTGATTGTCCTGGAAGTAACGGTCGTAAGGACCGCGGCATTCTTTAATGTCGATCCGAAGTTTCTCTTCTTCTTCCAGGTAATATTTGTGATCGGTTTTTCGATGATTGTCCTCGCGGCTTTGATTCATTTGCCTTTGAAGGTTATTGCCGCTTTCGGCCTGGTGATGATCGCCGTCCACAATTATTTCGATCGGTTTCCGGTCAAACCCTGGCAGGGACCACAGAGTCCGGTTCCGAGCTGGGGCGCGAAGCTGTGGATGCTGCTTCATCAGCCGGGCTTGTTTCCGATCGGGCCGCGATTTCCCAGTCCGCTGGTTTTCGTTCTTTATCCATTAATTCCCTGGATTGGCGTCATGGCGGTTGGCTACGCGCTCGGCGAGTTATATACGAAAGATGCGAGGCTTCGCCGGCGTTGGCTTCTGATCATCGGCGGGATCGGGACTTCGTTATTTATAGTTATTAGAGCCGTTAACAAGTATGGCGAACCGTTTCCGTGGGCGCGTCAAAAAAACGTCGTCTTCACAATCCTGTCTTTCATCAACACCACAAAGTATCCACCCTCTCTCGACTATTTGTTGATGACGCTGGGGCCGGCGATCATCGCACTCGCCTTTTTTGAATCGGGACGTAATCTGATGCAAGCATCGGCGCGCTCATTCGGCTCGATCGTGCGAAACTTTTTCGTAACGTTCGGGCGCGTGCCTCTTTTCTTTTACGTCCTGCAATGGTGCACCGCACACACTATCGCCATCGTGCTTCATGCTGCCTTCGGAAAGCCAGTGCATTGGCTGTTTCAAACCCCGGTGGATTGGTTTACAAATCCGCCAAAGGGAAATGGTTTCAATCTGATCGTTGTCTACCTGTGTTGGATTGGTGGCGTGCTGCTGCTTTATCCTCTATGCAAATGGTTCGCGGGCGTGAAGGCGCGACGGCGTGACTGGTGGTTGTCGTATTTGTAGACGGATCGAATCTCAAAGCTTCCGTTCATCAATTCAGATTGTTTAAGTAAAGGAAAGAGACAATGCGTTTCTTGATAACCGCCCTCGGGCTCCTGATTGCCGTACTTGCATTCGGCTGCGCTAATCCAGCGGCGAACAAACCGCAGGCCTCGGTTGGAAAAGCTGCGCCGGACGCAGGCTCGCCCGCCGGCGCCGAGACGCTGATCATCGCACCGGAAAATTCAAAGGTGGAATTCGTGGCGGCTAAAGTGACCAGAAGCCACAATGGACATTTCGAGCAATTCACTGGCTCGATCGACCTCGCAGGCAGCAGCGCCGATCAAAGTCGCGTCACCATCGACATCGAAACGGGTTCAGTTATGACTGACGAAGATCAACTAACAGGGCACCTGAAAACAGCGGACTTCTTTGACGTTGCTAAATTTCCTAAAGCAACCTTCGTGTCGACAAAGATCGAACCCCGCCGTGATAAAGCCGATGCAAACACATACGACGTCACAGGCAATTTTGATCTGCATGGGATAAAGAAATCGATCACTTTTCCGGCAAACATTCAGATTGGCCCGGATCGCGTGGCAGTAAACGCAGAGTTCGCGATTAATCGGAAAGATTTTGGCATCGTCTACGCGGGTAAAGCTGATGACCTAATCCGCGACGGAGTGGTGATTAGGCTGACGCTCAACGTCCCGCGAAAGAAAAGCTAACAGCTGCCAGGACAAGAATGATTGGGCAAAAAGTCGTCCGGTTACCGAAGGCTATCGAATTCTTTCGGGCCAATCCGGTCTCATTCACACCTGGCTTCTTTAGCCAGGTGAACTGCGCCAAGCTAAGATCTGGAAACCGTTTAAAACGGTTTCCCCTTCTCCAGACACTCCCGATCACCCGGCTTAAGCCGGGTGTGAATGAGAACCTCGACCTTCCTTCTTGTGCAAAGCTGCATTACCCGGATTTCTTTGTCCCTTTCTGTAGAAAACAATAAACGGTCAAATCAGTCGACTTGAAAACTCAACTGCTGTGAAGCGCTGCTCTTGGCGATGCGATCAATCACGGTGACCTTTAAGAGATAGCGGCCAACCGGTAGCGCCTGCAAAGGGATTTCGGCCGCATATGGCACTCTGGTCAAGTCCGGAGTTCCGGCAGTTTCAATCTTGCGCAAGGTGGTGGTTAACACCGGCTCGTTATCACGGATGACCTGCACCTGGACCGCGAGATCCGGGGTAGCTTGGCTGATCGAAGCTGAAGGCTCGGCTATCGCAACCCGAGGGGGATCGGCAATTGCGGCATTGTACGTAAAAAACAGAAAGCCGAGACGGGACGAATGGGCGAACCTATGCTCGATATTCAATCGCGGCGTCGAGAATCCGCTAACTAATGAACTCATGCCTAGGCCGGCCGCATTGGGCTCCTCGGTTTGCAATCGCTCGGTTGAGATAATACTGCTGAGAGCGAGATGCCGGGCAGTCAGATCAGGCACTTCAATCCAAGCAAGTGCGGCTCCGGTTTGTCCGCTCTTTTGATCCCGGGCCGCCACACGCACCTGATATAGCCCTGGTTTCAAAGCCGCCCGGTAGTTGTAGATTAAACTACTGCTCGACACCGACCGCAGGTCAGGAGAACTAGACGTGATGACCAGATGTTCCTGGAAACCGCTGGCGCGCCTTCCCTGGTCATCGAAAACCACGCCCGCGACATCGACGGCGGCAGTTGGCTTGCCATTGGTGATTTCGAATGCATCAGCGGTGGGATGTATCTTCATCGACGCGCCAATAACCGTTCCGATATCGGGCAGATTCAGAAAGTGAACGGCGAGCGAGACCGGAAACGTATTTGTGGGGTAGAGTCCCGTTAATGCCTGCCGCAGATCTTCGCCTGCAGTCTTTGGCACAGCCGGACTCTTGTTGCTGCTGCCGGCCGCCGTTTCAATCGCCACACTATTAACAGGGTTCGGTCGCACACGCACCAGCAACTGCGGCCGGCCGACGATGTTCACTTCTATCCGCTTGAATTTGGCACCGCGTTGTTCATCATTGTCAGGCCGCCACGCAAGCAGGTAATAAACCGATGTCTCCTTCACCGCAGTGGTTACGGCGGTCGACAAAGCGTTCGTGTTGAAGATTGCCCGGCCGCCGGTATCGCGTGCCAGGGCATTTAATCCATCCTGGGATGCGTAAATCTCGCCGGCACTGGCGCGTTGCAGGCGGCCGGACGGATCGAAAACACCGTCGCCGGTTAAATCGCCGGCACTGGCGATCAGCCCGCGCGCATCAAGCGAGTAAATCACGATACCTGAACGAGCAGCCTCTGAAGTAATCAGCCGCATTCGGTCCAGTGCATTTGAGTTCCTTTGGTCCAGGAGGAAACCGTCCGAGATAAGAAAGAACAGCTTGCGACCAGACAAAGGAGCTGCGGATCGAACCAGGCCTTCCAGCGAGGCAAGTGAGATCGTTGTAAAGTGCGCCGCTTGCTGAGCTATCGCCGAAGCGCGCTGTCTGACCATGTCGCCCGCCATCTGCCGGGGCAATCCGGGATTGTCGCGAAGCAGCGCGTCGATAAAAACATCAATCACCTCAGAGTCGTTCTGCTCGACCAGCGTCGCCTGATATTCGGTCATCGGCGGCCGCCCGGCATCGCGGCCGGAAACAGGGCGAACCGACACGCGTTCGATCGCCCTTGTCAGAACTTCTTTATTGTTCGTCAACTGTTGCAGGAACCCAATCTGACCGGTCGCGGAAACGATCGCCACCTCATCGTTTTGGCCCATTTCGTGATCTACGAAACGCCTGAGGAGCGCGCGCGTCTGCGTGATGCTGGAAGCCGACAGGTGTAGATCATCAAGGTAAAAGAAAACCGCACGACCGCGATCAAGCGGAACCGGCGCTCCCGTAACTTCATTCTGTTTGGCTCCGCCGCGAGCTGCGGCCAGCTGCGCTTCTTCGTTTCGACTTCCGGCAGAGACTCTTTCAAAAAACGCGATCGCATGTGCCTTCCCGTCTATCTTCAGCTCGAATTGTTCCCGTTTGAGTCCCTCGACAAAACTTCCATCTTTGGCAAATACCATCACATCGGTCTGCACCAGCTCTGTGTTTACGCGCACCACGTCTTCCGGTCTGGATTGGCGCTGTTGAGCACTGGCGGTCCTGACCGTCGCGACGCAGACAATCAACAGTACGAGCGAACTGGATATGAGGCGTAGAGATCGCATCACAAAAACAGTTTATCGAAGAGTGGGCGGGTCCCCAGGCTTCACCGGCTGCAGGCGATGATATCATGGCGCTATCGCCCTGGATGCCGAATGGCGCGAGTCCCGACTTAAGCCAGTATCGTCAGCCGAAAGTCTCGAGGACCTTCAGGCGCTCAGTTTGGAGTTCCGCCTTCAGGTGGGCAGTCGTCGGGGCGCACCTTGCCGCCTAAAGGCGGTACTCCGACTCAGCCGCGATATTTCGAAAGGAAGCATGGAAGAAAGAACCCCAACCCTGGTCCTGGAGCACGTCAACAAAAGCTTCGGTAAATTTAAAGCTGTAGACGATCTCAGCATCACGGCGCGACCGGGGCGTGTCTTTGGCCTGATTGGTCCAAACGGAGCAGGGAAGACGACGACCATTCGCATGATCGTGAACATCAGCGTTCCCGATTCCGGGCACATCGAGTTGTTCGGTCAACGCATGCACACGGCGCTTCAGGATCGGATCGGGTACCTGCCGGAAGAGCGGGGACTGTATCCGAAAATGAAGATCGGCGAACAGTTGAAGTTTTTTGCTGAACTCAAGAACCTGGATAGTCGAAAATCAGATCAGTCTATCGACGGCTGGCTGAAGAAGTTTCAACTCTCTGATTGGAAGGAAAAGAGAGCGAAGGAACTGTCAAAAGGCATGCAGCAGAAAGTCCAATTCATCGCCGCGGTCGTGCACGATCCTGACCTGGTGATTCTCGATGAGCCGTTTTCAGGACTCGACCCGGTGAACGTCGAGCTGATGAAGGAAGTAATTGTCGAGCAGAAAACGACCGGCAAAACCATCATTCTTTCGACGCACCAAATGGACATTGCCGAGCAGCTCTGTGACGACATCTGCATGATTCACAAGGCGCAAAAGGTACTGGACGGCCGCCTGCGAAAGATCCGCAGCAGCTTTGGGCGCCATGCAGTGTCGTTAAGATTCGAAGGCGGCGATGGCGTACTTGACGATCAGACAGTGGTAGCCCAGGTAAAACACAAGAGCGATGAGATCGAAGTGCTGCTTGCTCCGGAAGCACAGGCTCAGCTGTTGCTCCGCAGACTGGTTGATTCAGGTGCCACGGTGACGAAATTTGAAATGGTCGAGCCGAGCTTGCATGACATCTTTCTCGAAAAAGTGAGAGAGCATCAATGAAGAAATTTCTCGCCGTCGTTAAGCGCGAATACGTGCAGCGGGTGCGCACCAGGTTTTTTGTTGTCGTGACAGTGTTCGGCCCGGTGATGATGGTTTTGTTTACCGTTGTTCCCGGCCTCATCCTTTCAAAGGCCGGCGGGCCCACGCGACTGGCCGTTGTCGACGAAACCGGGAAGATGTACGAACGTTTGAGTGACGAGCTCGCGCGCAGCGATAACGAAAGCGCCGAAGCGGCGAGTCGCTCAATGGCGGATCCAGTTAAGCTTAGCTCGAACAGCAATAATCGAATCAACGAGGCCGGGAGAATGGTTCATGGCAATTACGAGGTCGAAGAAATAAAACAGGGCGAACAAACCCTAGCCGAGGTGGAGCTATCTCTTGATCAGCAAGTGGCTCAAAAGAAGCTGGATGGCTACCTGGTTCTGCCGAAGGACCTGCTGGCCGGCGGCCGCCCGGAATTCCATGTGCGCAACGCCGCCGATCCTTTTGCCAGTGAACATATTCAGGATTGCGTCAGCCGGGCCGTGCGCGCCGAGCGACTCCGCGAAGCCGGGATTGACGAAGGCAGAGTACAAGAGATGTTTGCGCGGGCAAGTGTGATCACGCGACGGGTAGGCGGATCTGGCGAAGAGAGCAAGAGTAATCAGAATTTTTATTTGGTGTTCGGCATGGGCCTGGCTATTTACGCGAGCATCTTGCTGTACGGCCAGGTCGTGCTTGGCGCGGTGATTGAAGAAAAGCAAACGCGAATTGCGGAAATACTTTTCTCGTCGATGCGTTCGTTCCCCTTGATGGTAGGAAAATTAATCGGCGTATCTCTGGTAGCTCTGACGCAGTTGGGAATTTGGGCGTTGGCACTTCTGGCCCTGGCGACCTGGGGTGTGGCGTCATTGGCTAGCCACGGTGTGCAGGTAACGGTGCAAGTCGAGCCAATTGTTTTATTGTACTTTGTTCTCTACTTCCTGCTCGGTTATGGCCTGTACGCGACCCTTTACGCCTTAATCGGTTCCATCGTCACCACCGCTCAGGAAGGTGGACAATTGGCAATGCCGGTAGTCCTGATGTTGGTTGCCGGTTTCTATTTTGCGTTTCCGATTATTCGCAGTCCCAATTCATCGCTCGCGGTCTGGTCATCGATGGTGCCGTTTTTTGCGCCGGTTACCATGCTGGTTAGGATCGTGACGGAACGGCCCCCGTTCTGGCAGATCGCTCTGTCGTTGGCCATCGGCGCCGCCACAATGATCGCCCTGGTTTGGATGGCTTCGCGGATTTATCGAGTTGGAATGCTGATGCATGGGAAAAAGGCGTCAATACCTGAAGTGTGGCGTTGGCTGAGGCAGGTTTAACTCCTGAGTGTTATCCGCACAAGCCTCGAAAAATAGTTTGCTCCCATATGATGATTTCCCTCCGCGAACCTTAATGATCGCCTCCCACCGTGACCGCGACTACCACCTTCCGTCGCCTCGAATCTGCCGGGGCGGGCCGCTAATTGTTTATCTATGTTGCGCTACGCCTGACCAAATTAAACTATCCACGTCTCGATCGCGTTTACTTGATCGCCTTTCAATGCCTGGAAATTGCTCCGGTCTTCAGCAGAGGCCGGTGTAATCCGTCTGCATAAAGGATTATTCGAATCATTGGGCTTTTCTTGAGGAAGTACTGAAGGCACGGGTGGGACTGTTGGCGGTTACCCGTAGATTCTTAAGGAGCATTCCCTCCCCGCAGCCGAAGCCTGAAGTTGCTCATTACCCTTGGCGGTCCTCCTGTGTTACTGAAGATTTGGAGAAAGGCAGGATCCTGCCAGCCAGAAGGGCATAATGGGAGGTTGCAACTTTTTTGCAAGGTAATTATTATTCCGGGGAAATAATTTGCAAGGGTGCGCTTTGGCAGCGCGATCAGTAAGTTGCCGGTAGGAGCGGCAGGCAAGATCAGCTGAAGATCGAGTCTCACTCGGTCTTGGCAGTTTTTTCTTAACAAGGAATGAAAATGCCCCCCCAAGTGGCTGCAACAGCGTTTTTACCTCGTACTCTGTTCAGAAATCCAAACAGTTTGGCGCGTTACGGCAGCGCTGCAGTAGTTACCGCCCTGGCTGCGGTTCTTACCTATGCTATGTGGTCGAGTCTCGGCTCGACGATCTCCCCGCTGTTTTTTATTGGTGTCCTGGTTGTCTCCTGGTATGGGGGACTCAGACCCGGCCTCATGGCCTCAATTCTTTCTGCTGCCGCATGCAGTCTCATCTTTACGAAACACCCAGCCCCTGTGGCGCTTGGGGTTGACGATCTGCTTCGACTCGCAACTTTCATGATCGGGACGCTGTTTGTCAGCTCGCTCATGATGGGCAGGCGCCAGGCAGAAGAGGCCGCCCTGAACGCTAAAAAGCAACTCACCATCACCCTGAAGAGTATCGGTGATGCGGTGATCACCACTGATGCCCGTGGACGCATTACATTCATGAACCAGATCGCTCAGTCACTGACTGGTTGGCGACCGGATGAAGCAAATGGCCGGGAGATCGACGAACTCTTTCGCATCGTGGATGGCGAAACCGGCGCCGAAGTTGAGACGGTAGTCACCCGCGTGTTAAGAGACAACGTAGTCGTGGGAGTGGGTGGACCAGTGTTCATGGTCACGCGGGATGGCAGCACCATGCCGGTGGATCAGATCGCCACTCCAATGCGCGATCACCTTGGACAGATCAACGGCATAGTGTTGGTGCTGCGCAGCATTCCCGCTCTCAAAGCCAAAGATCCGGAAAGGGAACTGACCGAAACAATTGCCCTTTTGGACGCTGTTGATGCAAGTCTTTTGGCGGTGGATCTCAATGGTTGCTGCGCGTTTGCCAGCAAGTCCGCAGCCCAACTTCTCGGCTACCAACCATACGAATTAGCCGGTAAGCACATCGGCGAATTGTTGCTCTCCGGCAATGAAGGCGATTGGACTTATTCAGCGCAGAGATCGGCTGGTGCCGTCACCGTGAAAAGTGACGCTGGCGCTCTGATGACGACTGAGACGTTGTCGCGCCGCGATGCCGGCCAGGTCCCGGTCGAGTTATGCCGGGCGCCGCTGATCGTGGGTGAACAGATTGTCGGAACGGTCATAACGATTACGGATTTGACCGAACGCCGTCGCGCCCAGGAAGCGATTACCAGATTAGAGTCAATTACCAATTCGGTTGACGAGGCAATCATTACCCACACCTCGGACGGCATTATCACCTCATGGAACCGCGCTGCCGAGCGCATCTACGGTTACCTCGAAGAAGAGGTAATCGGCCGCCATATCTCGATTGTTCATCCGCCGGGCTTTAGACAGGAATTACAGGCATTGTTCGATCGGGTAGTGCAAAAGGAACGGGTCGATCCCTTTGAAACGGTCCGGGTCAAGAAAGGCGGCGAAAACATCTTTGTTTCGATAAGTGCCGTGCCCCTGAACGAAGGAATTGGGTCGGTGTCGGTGGTCCAGATTGTGTCCGACCTTACCCAACGCAAGAAAGCGGAGGAGGTGGCGCAACGCACCAGCGGCGAATATGCCGCGACGCCGGGCCGGGCACGAGTGCCCGCGGCCAGTCCTCGGGCAAATAAACCCGGGCTGCCAATAGGAAGGAAAGCTATCGATCAGACCGTACCGGGTCAGAAAGCGAATAGCGAGCCGGCCGGATCCGCGATCATTGTGGGACGCTCACCGGTAATGAAGAAACTGTTCGCGACCATCGAACGCGTCGCGCCGTCTGACAGCTCAATACTGATCACCGGGGCCACCGGAACGGGGAAAGAACTGGTCGCCCGGGCGATTCATGAGAAAAGCCGGCGCGCGCACGGTCCTTTTGTCGACGTCAACTGCTCCGCAATTCCGGAAACGCTGATCGAGGCCGAACTCTTCGGACACCAACGCGGAACCTTTACGGGCGCTCATGAGAATCGCGCCGGTCTTTTTGAAGCAGCTTCGGGCGGCACGATTTTTCTCGACGAAGTGGACGCTCTGCCGCTGGCAGCGCAAGCCAAATTGCTGCGCGTGCTTCAGGAGAGGTGCGTGCGCCGGGTAGGCGGCCGCACAAATATCGCTGTCGATGTAAGAATTATTTCCGCCACGAACTGCGACTTAAGCGCCGCCATCAGCGAAGGCCGCTTTCGTTCTGATCTGTTCTATCGCCTGCGGGTGTTTCCCATCCACTCGCCCCAGCTTTGCGATCGCCAGGACGACGTTGAGTTGTTAATCGACTATCTCCTCGACCGTCACGCCGACCAGCATGGCCTCGCCCGGCAAAGGTTTACGCCGGAAGCCATGACCGGCCTGTTGCGATATGCCTGGCCGGGAAATGTCCGCGAGTTGCAAAGCGCGGTGGAATACGCGTTGGCAATCGGCCAGCGGGAAGAGCTCGGAATCGAAGATTTGCCGCCTGAGTTTTCACGGCAGTGCCAACAAACCTCGGACCTGAAGCAGCTTCTGGAAGGTTATCGAAACGATGGAGTGCCGCTGGCGGATATCGAAAAGCATTACATCCTTTCAGTCCTCCGGCAGTTTGATGGGAATCAGGTGCGGGCCGCCGCCGCGCTGGGGATTGATCGAAGTAAACTTTACCGCCGCCTCAAGCAGTATGGAATCAAAGCGGTCAAGTTCCTGCAGGAAGAACAGCGTGATGGACTGCAATTACTCTCGAGCCGCAAGAACGAGTCTGATGATTCAATCGGCGATGGCGAGGTGAGGTTACGCCGATCCGCGGCTTCGATTGGATAAACCGCGTTCTGCTTTCTGCCTACCGCCTACTGTCTGGCCACCGGCCTCTTACTTCAAGTGAAACCAATGAAGGGCAGCGTTGATGATAATCAGACTGGCAAAGCAGCCGGAAAAGGTGAACACCCACTCGGCGGGTTGACTCTTCTTTCGCAGCAGCGACCTCATGATAACCACGCCGCATTTCCATCCGTCATGCTTATAAAACGGCAGCAGGTTCCCCAGACCAATCAGAAGACTTACCCAGCCGAAGATTGTGCCGTAGGCAGCCACCGCAACCAGCAGGTTGAAGATGATTCCGCCCAAATGCACGAGCAGTTGTTGCGGTGCTGTCCGCTCAGCCAGCGCCGTGCCGTCGAGTCGCAGAAACGAACCCAAAGGAAGGATTCTCAGATTGAATAAGATAGTCCCCCAGCGAAAGCCACACAGCTTCGGTCCGAATCCCAGGGCTAGTTCGGAAGCCGGCACGTTGCATCTCCGGGCCGCGACAAGATGCCCCAGCTCGTGGACGATCATCGCCAGCGCCGTGAATATGATTACAGATAGAATTGGTATTAATTGCTGAAGCAAATTGTTGAAATCCTTGAATTCAAAAGGGGAAAGCTTTTGGGACCTGAAATCAGCCGGCGGGCCGGAGGCAATGGTCCATGGAAAACCTGTCAAGAGATGTGCCGCGAGGTTTTTTAGCAAGGCTTGGCTTTGCTCAAAAAGTCGCCCCCTGTACCGGAGGCTATGGAATTCTTTCGGGCGAGTCCGGTCTCATTCACACCTGGCTTTTAGCCAGGTGAACTGCGCAAAGCCAAGATCTGAAAACCGTTTAAACGGTTTCCCCTCTCTCCTGACGCTCCCGATCACCCGGCTGAAGCCGCGTGTGAATGAGAACCTCAACCTCCCTTCTTGAGCACAACAGCGGGACTTCGACTCGGCGTGGCTTTCTTCCGTGAGATCGAGGATCGATGACAGAAAACGTGACTGACCAAGAGACAATATTTGACAGTTAGGTTTGGGGGAGTCTATTGCCGCCGCCTTTCCTGGGGCGAGATTATCGCGCGTGGCTAAATGAATGACGCCGGATGAAAGGCAGAAACCCGACCGTGAGAGAGGGTGCCGTGCATGCGCAATGCTTGCCACGTTCGACGCTCGTTCTGATACCCTGCGCCGCTTTTTCTGGCGACTGCCCTGCCTGATGAGTTTCTACCTACTGCCGTCTGTTCTCTGTGACCGCACCCTCCCTAACGGTCGGGTTTCTGCCTAACACAGCTTTAGAACCTCGGATTACCGCTTGCATTTCTGAGGGTCGAGATATATAAGCCTCTCGTCTTTGCACAGAAATCCTCAGAGGAGAATGCCCCGATGCAAGTCAATTGGCTTGTCTACACCGCTCTCGTCGTGATCATCGTGCTCCTGGCTGGTTGGTTGGTGATGAGACGGTCAAAGAAGTGAGAGCTAGTCTAAACTAATCGCGCAGCTTCAGGCGATAAAGAACGTAAGCTCCAACGCGCTCACCAGCATCACGTTCATACCAGCGATCAATATTAGAAAAGTCGAAGTTGATGTCTGCAGGGATGACCGCATAGGTCAAGGGACGCTCAAGCACCCGCTCGTGCGAGAACGAATCCGCGTAAGCCTGATAAGCTCGAATTTCCTGTTCAATTTCTTCCGGTTGAATCGGCCTGAACTGAACACTAAGGGCGGGCACTATTCTCTCGTGGCCGAAAATAGCGGCCCTGGCATAGTAGTTCATGGCCGGATCATTTGGAGTTCCATTCAAGGCCAGCCGCAACGCCGCGGTGTCAGCTTTGGAATAATAGAGATGCATATAAAAATATTCCTTGCGCTCTTGCCGCGAGACGCTGCCGAAATCCAAAGCTCCCATGTCGAGCAGCGTTCCCTGTGACGTCCATGTGGGTTGCCAAACGGTCACGTCGAGTTGCGGCGAAAAGACTATCGTCGATGCCTGACCCTTTGCGTGCAAGTCGACAATCGTTCCATCCTGCTTTGATAGTTCTTTCAGGCGCTGCAGGACCGGAACAATCTGATCAGTCACCACCGCTGCGGGCACGCTATTCAATCGTGACGGCAGACCCACTTCGACTACTCCCCAGGCAAATGACAATGCCGCGATCCAGATCAGGACCCGGTGCGGGATTGCCTTCCAGCAAAGTGTGACAGTCATCACCATTCCAACGAGTACTACGTAGTTGGCGATGAATCCCGCATAGTGATAAGGCTGCATCGATTTTCCCGAGAGGATCTGTTGATTAAAAACAACTATTGGAAGCAGAGCAAAAGACGCCGCAAAGACAGTGCGCCCGTCACTCCGGTCAATCACCTGGCGTCTGATACAGAGGATCAGGGCGATGAGAATTAGCGCGCCGATGATTTCGGGAATGCGAAACAGATCGGGTCGATGACTCAGAATCAATGTCTGCTGCTCATCAAGGTTGGCCGCGCGGTGCGAAACCAGATAAGCGTATGGCAACAGTGCAACGACCGCGATCGCACCAATCGTAATTATCACCTCCACGGTTTTTCGCCGATCGGAAGGCCGCAGATAAAGCCAGAGTAAACCGATGCACGCGAGCCAGGCCGCGGCGGCGGTCCATAAATAGAGATAAGAAAAGATGAGCACTGCCACAGTCAGGCCCGCCAATAGCGCCGAGACACGCGCGCTCCGTTTCCTGTCGCCGGAATGTTCCCGCCGCCGCTATCCGAACGTCGCCTACCATTGAGTTGAGTAGCCAAAAGACAGAGAGAGTAGCCAGGAGTCCGGCCGCCCCCAGCAGGGCGATCATGGCCGTGGAAGCTGAAGCGCCAAACACTCGCGCCAGGAACGAGATAATGTACGGTGGGATGAATTGAATTGAAAAGGTCGACTCAGGCAGTGGGGACGCCGGCGTGCTGTCTTTAGCCGCATACGGATCATTCTTTCGAGTTCGTCCGTCTATCAGCGCATTCACGTATGCCGAGTAAAGTGGCTCGTCTCCCTGCGGGCTCACATACGCGCCATTCCAGTCACGGCCGCGTACTAACCAGAGGTGAAGTTGCGGTATGAGGGAAAGCACGAGCATCGCCAGGCAAGTTAAGGCGCACCACTTCCAGGTGGCTGCATCACGAGGGATAGTGCTCATTACAGCCTATTCTAGCTGAGAGTCGATTGTGTTTGTTGAAAAATCTCGCCGTGGTCCCGACGAGGTTGGCGTAGCTTGAACCATGCGCTCGTCAAGTTTATTGAGCCGCCGGAGCGGCGACGGATGGTAGCCCGGTGTGAAGCGCGCGTGTCAGTACCGGGAGCGGTAGCGATGGGTCCCTTTGGTTGCGAGCATCGTGTCAGTACCGGGAGCGAACCAGGATACCCAAGCGGGCAGCCCGCTTGGGGTTGTGGTAGCGACCGGATCATAAACCTGAGTGGCCATTCCCTCGCTATTGCAGTTCTGACACAATGACGCGCACAAACACTCCCGGATGGCCCGCTCAGTCTCGCAGTCTCACTCGATACAGTGTGTAATCTCCCACGCGTTCGCCCGCGTCGCGCTCGTACCATCGATCAAGGTTTGTGAAATCAAAGTTGCCGGCAACGGGTATGACGGCATAGGTGATCGGCCGCTTCAGCGCTTCTGCGCGCGAAAAAGAATTTATGTAAGCCTGGTAGATTTGAGTCTCGCGCTCGATTTCGTCCTCTTGAACGGGTTTGAAGCTGGAACCGAGCGCCGGCGTTATTCTCTCGTGGCCAAATATCAAGCTTCGCGCGGTTGATAGTTCTGCGTTGGATGGACCAGGGGTATCGTTCAGGGCTTTGCGTAGAGCGTCGGCTTCCACCCGGGAATAATAGAGGTGCAGATAAAAGAATTTCTTTCGCTCTTCACGTGTGACGCTACCGAAGTCCACGCCACCAACATCAAGTAAGGTTCCCTGGGACGTCCACGTCGGCAGTAATGCATTCACCTCAGCGCTTGGTGAAAAGACGAGCGTCGAAGCTTGCCCCTTTGTTTGCAGATCCGCAAACGTCCCGTCCTCTCTGGATAATTGTTTCAGGCGCAGTAAGACGGGAATACTCTTGTCGTTCGCGATGGCCAGGGGCACAAAAGCCAATCGAGCAGGCAGACCTACCACAATAGTTCCCCAAGCGAAGGACAAGGCTGCCATCCAGATCAACAAGCGCCGAGGTACAGGTTGCCAAAAGAGGCTGATGAGAATTAGTAAAGCCACGAGTGTGGAGTAATTAACGACGTAGATTTCAAAGTGGAACGCCTGCATCAGTCTTCCGCTTACCACCTGCTGATTGAAGACCACAAATGGAAGCAGCGCGAGCGAAACCGCGTAGATTACCTGCGGCTCCCCCGCTTTGATCCGCCGGCGCGACACTCCGATAACGAGCACAAACAAAATGACTGCGCCAAGGATTTCATGCGCCCGCAATAGATCCGGGGCATGCGTGTGAGAGAGCGTCTGCTGCTCGTCCAACGTCACGGCTCTGTGAGCAAGCAGGTAAGCGTATGGCAACAGCGCCAGTGCGGTGATGCTGCCGATGGTTGTCATGACTGTGACGACTTTTCGGCGGTCGCTTGGTCGGAAATAGAACCATGGCGCGCTGATGCAAGCCAGCCACGCCGCGGCGGCAGTCCATAAATAGAGATAGGAAAAGATCACCGTTGCCAAAGTTAGACCGGCCAGAGCAGTCGATACGCGGGCGATGCGTTTGTTCTGATTGGTGAACGCGTGCCAAACCAAAATCTGAAGGAGAAAAAACAAAGGGAAGCTAGCCGCCGGCTGATATCGCCTGAGGAAGTGCAACGCGGGAATGCCGATATCCAGGAACCCTCCGAAGATCCCGTACCTTCCAACGATGCAGCCAAAGCAGAGCACGAATAACGTTCCGGCCGCAGAGAATTGATGGTCGCCGGTAAGAAGATTGAGTAACCAAAAGACAGATATACTTCCAAGCAAGGCCGCGGCGGCGATGAGGACAATGAAAGCCGTCGAGGCAGAGATGCCGAATATCCTCGCCGGCAAGGCGATCGCATAGGCCGGCACAAACTGAATTGAGAAAGCAGATTCGGGCAGAGGTGCCTGAGGGGAATCGTCCCTGGCGCCATACGGATCGTTCCGGCGCGATCGACCATCGATCAAGGCATTTATGTAAGCCGAGTAAAGCGGTTCGTCTCCCTGCGGGCTCACATACGCTCCATTCCACTCTCGGCCGCGTACTACCCAGAGATGAATTTGGGGCATCAGGGACAGCACGAGCATCGCCAGACACGTTAAGGCGCACCACTTAAGCTTCGCACCCTCTCCCCCTAAGCCCCTCTCCCAGCGGGAGAGGGGTTTTCTTTCGCCCTCTCCCTGTGGGAGAGGGTTGGGGAGAGGGCTTAGCACGCTTGGCGATCGTAGTTGTATTTTGTCTTTGAATGCCACTCGCCACTCGCCACTCACTAAGCACAAATGAGAAATAGGGTGCGCCTGTAAACCCTCTCCCCTAAGCCCCTCTCCCAGCGGGAGAGGGGAACAATTTCACTCTCGCAGTTTCAAACGATAGAGAGTGTAATCTCCCACGCGTTCACCTGCGTCGCGTTCATACCATCGATCAAGGTTTGTGAAATCAAAGTTGCCTTCTACAGGTATTACGGCATAGGTGATCGAACGCTTCATGACTTCTTCGCGGGAAAAAGAACTTATGTAAACTTGGTACTGCTGAACTTCCCGCTCAATTTCGGCGGGTTGGATTGGTTGGAATTCATGGCTTAGAACAGTCAATACCCTCTCATGGCCGAAAATTACACTGCGGGCGTAATGGCTCTGCTCGATGTCGGCGGTCACGCCTTTCAAGGAGTTGCGCAAGAGCATCGCGTCCGCATTGCAGTAGTAAAGATGCATAAAAAAGAATTCCTTTCGTTCTTCGCGCGACACACTCCCAAAATCGAGACCACCCATGTCGAGCAACGTACCTTGTGAAGTCCACGTCGGCAAAAGCAGGCTCACGCGAATGTGCGGAGAAAAGACCAGGGCCGAATTGCCCATGCTCCCGCTGACGCTCGCAAATTTGCGATCGTTCATCGATAGTTGTCTCAAACGCATCAAAACCGGAATCAACTCGTCGTCTGCCACGGCTAGGGGAACTGATCCCAGTCTTGCGGGCAAAGCGACCTCAACGAAACCCCACGAAAGCGCAACGGCGGCCACCCACACCAGTACTCGAAGCGAAATTGTTTTCCATAACACAACAGCACCGATAACTAACCCAACAAGAACCGCATAATTTGCGATAAAAGCCGCAAAGTGATGCGGCTGCATAGATCTCCCGGTTATTACCTGTTGGTTAAAAAGCACAAAGGGAAGTATGGCTAACGACGTCGCATAAATAACGGATGATTCCCCCATTTGAATCCTTCCGCGTCGAACTCCAATGACAATCGCGACAAGAATTAACATGCCGAGGATCTCAGGACCGCGAAATAAGTCCACCTGATGGGTTATCGTTAGAGTTTGCTGTTCATCCAGAGTTGGTGGACGAGCAGAAACTAGATAGGCGTAGGGGACAAGGGCAATTGAGATGAAGAGGACTATGGCTCCCAGCATAGCTGACGTTTTCCGCCGATCGCTGGGTCGAAAATAGAACCAAAGTACCCCGATGCAGCCAACCCATGCGACTGCCGCAGTCCAGAGATATAGATACGAGAAGATAAGTATTACCAGCGTCACGCCCCCAAGGACGATAGACTTAAGCAAGCGTGGTTTCGTCTGACTAGTTAGGGAGCGCCAAACTAATGTATTCAGAACGAAAAATAAGGGAAACGCCGCTGCGGGTTGATAACGCCTAAGGAACGGAGGAAGTGGCATCCCCAGATCGAAGTTAAGAATTATCCCGAGCAGTCCGCTGCCGCTCGCTGCGCCACCAAGGCAGAGAACAAATAGGGTTCCCGCTGCGGCCAAGCGATAATCGCCCAGTACTGTATTAAGCAACCAGAAAACCGAGAGACTAGCCAGAAATCCAGCCGCGGCGATCAAGGCAATCATCGCTGTGGATGCCGAGGCTCCAAACATTCGCGCCAAAAAAGAGATTACGTAAGGCGGAATGAATTGAATTGAAAAAGTAGATTCAGACACAGGAGACTTCGACGTGCTGTCCCTGCCGGCGAACGGATCATTCTTTCGTGGGCGTCCCTCTATCAGCGCATTTATGTAAGCCGAGTAAAGAAGCTCGTCTCCCTGCGAGCTCACATACGCTCCATTCCAATTTCTGCCACGAATTAACCAGAGATGAACCTGGGGGAGAAGAGATAGCAGCAGCATTGCCATCACCGGCAAAGCAACCCATTTCCACTTGGTCATGTAAGAAGGCGAAGTATTCACTCGCGTAGCTTTAACCGATAGAGATCATAAGCTCCGACACGCTCGCCCTTATCGCGCTCGTACCAGCGATCAAGGTTGCTAAAATCGAAATTATCATCGACTGGAATAAGTGCATAAGCGATGGGGCGCTGGAGGGCTTCTTCGCGCGAGAAAGAATTTGCGTACGCCTGGTAAGCTCGGACTTCGGGCTCGATTTCATAGGCTTGAATTGGCTGGAATTGAGAACTTAGTGCCGGAAATAACCTGTGGTAGCCGAATATCACAGCAATGGCGAACTTGTCCCTCTCGTTCAGTGCCTTGCGTACCGTTTGAATTTCCGCTCTGGAATAATAGAGATGCATATAAAAGAATCGCTTTCGTTCTTCCTGCGTCACACTACCGAAGTCCACGCCTCCCGCGTCAAGTAGCGTTCCTTGCGACGTCCACGTCGGTAGCAATGCCTCTAGAGCAACGCTTGGCGAAAACACTAGGGTCGAAGCGTGACCCTTCGCGCGCAAGTCCGCAAGCGTGCCGTCTTCCCTTGATAATTCCTTCAGTCGTCTTAAAGCAGGAATGCTTTGATCCTTGGCGACGGCCGCAGGTACATAAGAGAGTCTGGAAGGGAGACCTACTTCCAATATTCCCCACGAGAAAGACAAAGCTACCATCCATATCAACAAACGATGCGGAACCGGCTGCCAAAAAAGCGTCACACTTACTACTAAGGCAACCAGTGCGGAATAGTTAACGGCAAAAGCTTCAAAGTGGAACACCTGCATCATCTTTCCCGTCAGGATCTGTTGATTGAATACAACAAACGGAAGCAAGGCGAGTGACATGGCATAGATAACTCGCGGCTCCGCCCGTTCGATCCGGCGGCGCAGGATTCCAATGACGAGCACAACCAAAATAGCTGCGCCCAGGATTTCATCGACGTGCAAAAGATCTGGGCGATGAGTTGAAATCAATGTCAGTTGTTCGTCCAGCGTCGTCGCTCGGTGTGAAATCATGTGAGCATACGGCACCAGCGCAATGGCAGTTATGGAACCAATCGTTATTAGGGCGGCCATGGTCTTCCACCTGTCGAAAGGTCGAGAATAAAGCCACAGGGTACCGATGCATGCTAGCCACGCTGCCGCGCTTGTCCATAAATAGAGATAGGAAAAGACGAGCGTTGCCAATATGAGGCCCGCAACTATCGCGGCGGCTCGGACGCCTCGTTTACTCTGACGATTAAGCACGCGCCAAGTCAGCATCTGAAAGACGAAGAACAAGGGGAAGGCTGCGGCGGGTTGATATCGCCTGAGGAATGGTAGGCTCGGGATGGACAAATCAGGTTTAAAGAGAATTCCAACAAGTCCGTTGCCTCCAGCGAGCGCTCCAATGCAGAGTACGAACAGTGTTCCTGCTGTAGCTAATTGATGGTCACCTGTGACGCAGTTAAGCAGCCAAAAGACAGACAGACTTGCAAACAATGCCGCCGCGGCGATCAGAATAATGAAGGCGGTCGACGCTGAAATCCCGAACGTGCGCGCCAAGGATGAGACCACATAGGCCGGCACAAGTTGAATTGAGAAAGCAGATTCCGGTAGCGGCGCGCTCGCAGAACTGTCCTTGCCCCCAAAGGGGTCATTCTTTCGTGTTCGTCCCTCTATCAGCGCATTTACGTAACCTGAGTAAAGCGGCTCGTCTCCCTGCGGGCTCACATAAGCTCCATTCCAGTCCCGTCCACGTACTATCCAAAGATGAATTTGAGGTAGGAGAGACAACAGCACCATCGCCAGACAAGCCACGGCACACCATTTCCATTTGGTCACGTAGTTTGTTGAACAATTCTTCAGTGCCATTTGAATACGCTGAGGATGTTTGAAAAGTCGTCGGTCCACACGGCTCGGTGGGCATCTCCGGCCAAAACGCGCGCGTTTGAACTCTTCGATAGCTCGACAAAGTCAGCCGGAGAGCGGGCCACTACTACCCACTCTGATGGGTCTTTGGCTTCGATTGGCGTCGGCATCGAGTCGTCCAGAGCCATGCAACTAAGGTTTCGGCTCTGTGCCAGAGCCGCCACGACCGGGCCGAGATCGAGATAACGATTGGACACATGAAATACCAGAAGCCCGCCGGGGCCGAGTTTGGATAGATAGAGATCGATAGCTTGCTGCGTAATCAAATGAATGGGAATGGCGTCACTACTGAAAGCGTCCAGCACTATCAACCCGTAACTCGCATCGGGCGCTTCCCGCAGCTTGAGCCGAGCGTCTCCGAGCACGACGTTGAAGGGGACTCGGTCGCAATCAACTACATAAGTGAAATATCGAGGATTGCGCGCGATGTTCACCACGGCGGGATTGATTTCGTAGAAAGTCCAGTGCTCGTTCGGCCGGGCATAAACCGCAGTCGCGCCCGTGCCGAGACCCACAATCGCTACCTCCTTTGCTACCGGCGAAGCCTGAAAGGCAGCGAAAATCTGACCGATTGGGCCGGTGCGATGGTAGTAAGACAGGGCCTCGCACCGGCGATCTCCAGTTGTATATTGGCGACCATGAACCGTGCTCCCATGGATGAGGGTGTGCATGGTATCGCCCTCGTTGCCCTCCACTCGTAGCACGCCGAAGAAGTTTCGTTCCGCGAGCAATCTCCTTTTGCCCACGACCGGGACGAAGCTGGCGCCAAGCATTATTGCTCCCAGGCAAAGAGCAAAGCGCAGCGGCTGCTTTCGCAGCAGGTAAATAATGGTCAGGGGAACGGCAATGGCCACCAATTGACCGGCTAGTTTTCCCGAGGCGACCTTGTTGACCACTAGTCCGAGTGCAAATGTGAAAAGCAGGACGCCCGCAGGCAGCAGAAAATCCATCCAGCGCGTTCGCTGGCGGTCTGTTCGCTCGGCCGCAGAAGGTAGCAAGAGACAAGCCAGCAACGCCGCCAAAGGATACTCGAGGACTGAACTGAAGATCACAGGAGCAAGCAGGGCATTAAATACGCCACCGAGCACGCCACCCAGAGACATCCAAAGGTAAAACTCCGCGAGGTGCTTTGTTGAGGGTCGATCGCCGGCCAGTTGGCTGTGGCAGGTGAGCGCGGCGAGGAAAAAGTAGATCAGACTAAAACTGGCCATCAGCGCGGGTCTCACTGAGATGTCCATGGAATAGATGATCACGAGTGTTGCGCCCGGCAGAATAATGGCCAGTACCCGGAGAGAAATCAGTTGGCGCCTGGCGAATGCGAACACCAGAGTTAGCAGATACAGCGCCAGGGGAATGACCCAGAGAAGAGGCACGGAAGCAATATCCGTCGAGATATAGTTAGTTACCCCGAGCATCAAACTGGCAGGCACAAAAGCAAACAAGACCCAGCGAAGACGTCGTCCGGCCGAAGGAGTGGCGGCGCGTTTTTCAATAGATGATGAGACTGCGTCGGTTAACGATGCGGCTGATCGCGGGTCGAGTGGTGTGCTGGTGATCTCGTTCCGGTGTAACCGCCAGAGCGCGAAACCACATGCGCCCACCAGCACCACCAACACTGCGTACCCGCCGGTCCAGAGCCGACTCTGCGAGCCTAAACTAGAATTCGGCTCTACCAAAACAGGATAGGCGAGCAGGGCAACGAAACTGCCGGCGTTCGACGCTGAGTATAAAAAGTAAGGGTCGCCGGCGGATGTGAAGCCCGTGTGGGAGAACCACTTTTGTAACAAGGGGCCATTACTGGAAACAATAAAGAATGGCAATCCCACCAGGGCTGCAAGACAAGTTAGCAGCCATAGTGACGGGTTACCAGTTGCAGGCACGGATCTAACCCACGATGACGACAAACCGATGGGTAAGCTCACAAACGCCAACACCAGCAACAGGAGTTGTAGCGCCAGTTGTCGAGGGAACGGCCACCTGGAAACAATCAACGCATAGGCGTAACCGGCAAGGAGGGCCGCCTGAAAAAAGAGCATGCAGGTGTTCCACACAGCGGGTGTTCCACCGAGCAGAGGTAACAGCATCTTCGCGACCATCGGCTGCACTGAAAAGAGCAACGCCGCGCTAACAAATAACGTTATGCCGAATAAGAATGTCAGCGAACTCTCACTTGTCCCAGTCTTAGAACTAATAGGATTCTCCCAACTCGCCAATGGGTCATGCCCTTCAGTTTCATAATACTTGGGAAACTGCTCATAGCAATCTAATTGTGAAGGCAATTAGCCTCACCAAATCTTCCAGTTCAACATCCACTGCAAAACAAGAAAGATAGGTTCTGCCACAGGTGCTCGCTGGCGAGCAGTGTTTTAGCGAACGGCCCAATCCACTTCGACGCGCAATCTCGTGTTTATCGATTTTTAAGAGCGCGAATCGCAGGACTTGTCGGCGCTTGCAAGACTTTGGCGCGACCTCATTCTTTCCGTCGATTCCTACGGCATAACCATTGCTCACCGGAAGCCCGCACCAAAAATGTTGCCGTGATCGGCAGGAAGCGATCACTCAGAGTTCCTGAGATGACGCCTTCACTTTTGTGCACCGCGCTGCCCCGATCAAGCTTTGCAGGTCGGGCGCTAACCTTAACTAAACTGAACAAGGAGCAAATCAAATGAAAATGATCAAGAACTTTTTGAAGGACGAGTCCGGAATGGAAACGCTGGAATACGCGGTTATCGCCGGCCTTATCGCGGCCGTGGCCGTGTTCGTCTACGCCGATCCCGCCGGCTGGAGAACGACGCTCCAGAGCCGACTCCTCGCTGCGACGACAACGGGCTAGTCAAGTTGTTTAGGGAGAATGGCGGGCTCATGAGCCCGCCACGATCCTTTTCATTCAAGAGATTCACGCGCCAAGATCAAGCATGACGTTTCAAGTCGTACGAGACTGACTATCGAACGGATCAAAACAGCCAATGCTCGCACAGCCCAAAATCGTGGTAGCCCTATTATTCATTCCCTTAGCGATCGCAATCATTTACATGGACGTGCGCTATCGGCGCATTCCCAACAGGCTGGTGCTGGCGCTCATAGTCGCCGGTATTGCCCTCAATGGTTTTTTTGCAGGCATGCACGGAATCGTCGCGAGCCTTGAGGGACTTGGGCTGGGCTTCGCCATGATGTTTATCCTGCACGTCTTCGGCACGATGGGCGCGGGCGATGTGAAACTCTTTGCCGCTGTGGCATCGATCGTCGGCATTTCGCACGTCCTGCAGACTCTCTTTGTCGTGGCGCTTACCGGGGGTGTTTTCGCCATCTGCAAGATGGTTTACGCCCGCCGAGTGGGACAGACCATGACCGGCGTGGCCCACTTTTTCTATGGATTGTTGCCGGGCCAAACGGTGCCGCGCTTTGACGTCCCGGAAGATCACAGCGTCACTCTGCCCTATGCGCTGCCGATATGTTTTGGTGGCTTGGTTTCTTTGTTGATGTTCAGCGCCTAGAAAAAGGGCGCACGTAATTCACTTAGTAACGGAGAATTTAGTTATGCGAAACAAACGTCTCATCATCGCAATCGCGGGCGCGATAGTTTGCGGCCTGCTCGGCGTCATGCTGGTGACCCGCTATCTGTCTCGGGTCGAGGCCTACACCAAAGATCTGAACAACGTGGTCATCGCCAAAGAGGAAATCCCTCTCGGCACAAAGATCGTCGCGGACCAATTGGCTTTGGCCCCGATACCCAACGGTTCTGCCCCTCAGGGCGCATTCCGAAAAATAGATGACGTGGTCGGCCGCGTGGCCATCACTCCGATCGGCGTGCGCGAAACCATCAGCACAATGAAGCTCGCTCCGGAGGGCATGGGCGGCGGCCTTTCAGCAGTGATTCCGGAAGGCTATCGGGCGATGACCGTCAAGGTCGATGACGTCGTCGGTGTTTCTGGTTTTGTCATGCCTGGATCTTATGTCGATATCGTAGCTGTCATCGTCCCGACCGCACAACAAGGCGGAGAAGCGCGGGGACCCATCTCAAAGATCGTCCTGCAACACATCAAGGTGCTGGCCAGTGGGGCCAAGATCGATTCGCCCGAGAACCAGCGCGAGCCGACTGCCGTCAAGGCCGTTACCCTCCAGGTGACGCCTGAGGAAGCGGAGAAGCTGGTGCTGGCCGCCAATGAAGGCAAGCTGCAACTGGTAATGCGGAATTACAGCGATCAAGAGAGCGCGGACACCAAAGGCGCCAGCAAGAATTCGTTGTTAGGCGGTGAAAACGTGAAGCCTGAGCCGGCGCCACCAAGCGCGGCCAAGGTCGAGCAGCCGAAGCCCGCCAAGCCAATCCGGGTGTCGATCCCCGTTAAGCAGCATGTAGAAAAACCGGTTATTCAGCCTGCGTCGCGCAATTCGATCGAGTTAATCGAAGGCGCCAAGAGGCGGGAAGTAGATATGCCGTAAGGCGTGACTCAACTGCCTTGCACCGTTACTGGATCGCCATCAGAGAAAGAAGTTCAAAACTGTAAGGAGCAATGATTATGAAAACCACCACGATGACGTTCAAAAAGCGCGTCCTCTGTCTTTTAACCCCAATCACCATGCTGGTGACCATGTCCGTCGCGCGCGGTCAGGAGACCACGTATACCGCTTCGTTCGAAAAGAACAAGGAACCGATCGCGGTAAATGTACTCGTGGGCCAGTCGAGACTAATCAGTTTTGACCGTCCGATCGAGCGCTTCTCGGTGTCGAATCCGGAGATCGCAGAGGCAGTGCTGGTCACGTCGAACCAGGTCGTGGTCAACGGCAAAGGCTTTGGCCAGGTCAACTTCATCGCGTGGGAGAAGGCCACCGCGCGCTTTCTCATCTTTGATGTTTACGTGCGCACCAACCTGGCGCTGATCGATTCGCAGATTCGGGCCCTGTTTCCCAAAGATGATATTCGTCTGAGCCAGGCGAACGGATCCGTAGTCATATCAGGAACCGTTAGCGATCCCAGGATTGCCGCCCAGGCCGATGCAGTGGTGCAAGCGGCCGGGTTCAAGACAGTAAACATGCTTGAGTCTCCGGTTAAAGACCTCATGCAAGTGCAGCTTCTGGTTCGAGTTGCGGAAGTTAATCGGAGTCGACTGCGCGAACTCGGCTCGTCATATGCCTACCAGGCGAGTCCCGGCGTTGGTGGCTTCCTGACCGGAGGCGGTCCGGGCGATGTTTCAAAAGTTGCCGACGGAGTGCTCAGCAGCACCTTCAGTTCCTTGAATCTGCTTGTATTAGGAGGCAATGCGGCGACCATGATCCACGCCTTGCAGACGCAAGGCGCCTTGCGCGCGCTCGCCGAGCCGAATTTAATCGCCATGAACGGGCAGGAGGCAAGTTTCCTGGCGGGAGGCGAGTTCCCTGTGCCGATAGTCCAAAACGGCGGCAGTGGCAACGGCGCAACGGTAAGCATCGTGTTTAAGGAATACGGCGTGCGCCTTAACTTCAAGCCAACAATCCTTGATGAAGATCATATCCGTCTGGAGTTGGAACCGGAAGTATCAACGCTGGACTTTGCCAACGGCGTGAAGTTCAACGGGTTCCTGATTCCGGGCTTGCGCACGCGGCGCGCCAAGACCGGTGTCGAGCTCCGCGACGGCCAGAGTTTTGCGCTGGCTGGATTGCTGGACAACAGCGAGAGTCGATCGATCTCGAAGGTACCCGGCCTGGGCAATATTCCGGTTCTCGGCAACCTGTTCAAGTCAACATCCTTTCAGAAGAACGAGAGCGAGTTGATGTTCATCGTCACCGCGCAAGTGGTGAAACCAGTTAACCGCGACGATCTGCCGGCGCTGCCCAACGTAGAGAATCTGAAGAGAGGTTCGTCGCTGCTTGGCATAGACCGTAAGACCAGCGAAAGCGGCGTAACCAGGACCGGCGGAGCGGACGCTCAGTCTGGCTACATCATTAATTCCGCTCCAGTCACGAAGCCGGCGGTAACGGACACCGCGCCATCCACTGCTCCAGTCAAGCCGGTGACTCCGGAGACTGCGCCGGCCCCGGGCGTCAAGAAGAGCGCTGACGGCCCCGCCGCGACGGATTCACAGACGATTCAGGCAAAGACAGCAACACCAGATAAACCTTGAAACCGTTATGTATGCGCTGACGGATGGGCGCCCGCGTTAACCGTGGCGATCAAATACGGACAAGGAGGTATGACATGTCTCGAACCCGCAAAAACCGATGGCACCAAGACGAGAGGGGCTCAGTAACCGTTATGACGGCGGTGCTCATGGTCGGCCTTGTACTTGTCATTGGTCTGTGCATCGACGTTTCCCGCATTTATATGTTGCGGGCAGGTCTGCAAAATGCGGCAGACGCTGCAGCACTGGCTGGGGCGCGCGAGTTGGACTCCGGAACAACGGGCCTTACTGGTGCGGTGACTCAGGCCCGGGCGGCAATCGGCAATAAGTACGGGTTAAGCCGAACTGGAGTTGCCACGCCGACTGCGGTGATTACAACAGTCGAGTTCGCGGCCAGCCTGGATGGCCCCTGGTATCTGGGAGCAGCCGCTGCAACGCCCTTCGCGACCACGATCCGATTCGTCCGCGTGACCACGCAGCCCGCGTCACTCACGATGTTGTTCGCCGCTAAAGCGCTCGGCTCCACGAGTAGCGTGCAAGCTTCGGCGACCGCTGGAATGTCACCGGGCCTCAATACCGTCTGCGACTATGTGCCGCTCGCAGTGGCTAAGACCGATCCGGCAACACCATTCGCCACCGGAACCGAATTGACGCTCCAATTCGTATCGGAAGACGCAACGTCGTTGGCCAATCAGAACGTCATCGTCCTCAAAACGAACAATTCAAATAGCGCCAACCTAACCCGAGACGCAGTGGCGGGCCTATACCCTTTCTGCGCGACCATCGGTTCGTCAGTACTTACCTCGACCTCGACGAGCGCTAATGATAACAACGGGCCTTCTCAAGTCGAAATCGGGCTTAACACAAGAATGGATAAGTACTCGAATGGAGTAAAAGCGTCCGACATCGGGCCGGACACTAACATTTATCAGGATCCGAGTTTTGCGAACTTTAACTGGAACAATTATAAGTCAGGCTCACCGACGCTGGCGCCGCAACCTGCCGATCAACCTTACGCTTCTGAGGGCCGCCGCGTCATCGTTATGCCTATCGTGTATGCGGAGCCCATTTCTGGCTCAGTGCGCATAGGAGGTTTTGGTGCGTTCCTGCTGCTGCGGAGCGTGACGAACCCTCCGCCCTCGCAGTGCAAAGACATACCTAATCCATGCGGGCACGTGCAAGTTGAGTACATTGGCGAGGGCTTCAGCATTGGAGCGGGGTATTACGACCCTAATGGCGCCTGCAGTACTTTGACAAAGGCGGTGCTATACAAATGATTAGGCAGAACGGCTGGATGAAAGTGACGCGCGGCTTGCGCGTACTCGCTCTGCGCGAAGATGGGACGCAACTGATCGAATTCGCCATTGCGTTTCCGTTCTTACTGCTGATGTTTGCCGGTGCGATCGAGATGGGCCGTCTATTCTACACTTACACGACTTTGACAAAGGCAACGGTGGTTGGAGCGCGGTACCTCTCTTCGCCACCTACCGCGCTCGGAGTAAACGGATATGACAGTACAGACATTTCAGCGGCACAGAACCTGATGATCTGTGGTGTTGCCGCCAGTTGTAGCCCGCCCACACCGATCGTCCCCGGGCTGGGCATTTCCAACATCACCATTACCCCGCCGGCGTCGAGCGGCAGCGTGCGCTACGTCACGGTGACAATTAGCTATGCTTATACGCCCAAGGTGTTCAATCTGGCAGCGATGACTGGGAACTCCAATCTCTCGCTTAACTACACTCTGACTCCGCAGACCACTATGCGCTACCTGCGGAACGCGCAGTGACAAAGGCAAGAGTTATGAGAAAGGAACGAATCCAAAGAAGAGGTGAGACAGGCGGCACGTTGTTGGAGTTTGTTTTTGTCGCTGTAACGTTTTTTACCATGCTGTTGGCCATTACATCCGGCTCTAACCTTTATTTCACCCACAATGCGCTGGTCGAGGCGACGCGGCGCGGTGCGCGCTTTGCTGCCATGCAGCCGGCCAGCTCTCCAAAACCCGGCGTACTTAGGACTGGCACTGACGTCGGCCCCAGTCTGGACGCCATCCGGAATTTCGCCATTTATGGCAACGCAGCCGGCACGGGATCGAGTGTGCTCGGCCTCCAGCCAAGCAATGTCCATGTTGAATATAAAGATTTCGGAGTCGGCACTGGATCGGTCTCAGTGTACATTGATGGTTTCAATTTCACTGTGGTTATCCCCTTCATTGGCCGGCAGATTGCTATGCCGCCTTATCGCACCACGATTCGCGGCGAGAGCGCGGGTACTCTCCCTGGTACATGTCCCTGATGACCAAAGTAAACAAGAACGGATTCAAGGCTTAGAACAAACATATGCACTTAATGACCTTCAGCATAATGGGAAGCAATCCCGAGACTGCCAACGAGATCAAAACTGCAGTCTTTAGCAACGCGCACACGCGACTGCTGACAGAATGCGACGACGCCGATCAATTGCTCGCCGACGTTTTGCGCGTGCGACCCACAGCGGCAATCATGATCCTGGAGGCGAACAATCTCGAGAAACAGTTTGATCTGATTCGTCAGCTTGCTGTTGAGCATCCTGAGACAACCATCATCACCGCTTCGCTCGACACGTCGCCTTCCATGATTTTGGGCGGTATGCGGGCGGGCGCTCGCGAATTTCTACAAATCCCAGTCATTGCCGGCGAACTCCAGACCGTGCTCGAGCGTGTGTCGAAACTCAGTGAGGCAGGGGACACCGCTGACAAAAAGAACCGCCGCACGATAGCCGTGTTCTCCGGCAAAGGCGGCGCCGGCGTCTCATTTTTAGCGACCAATCTGGCCGCCGCGATGAATGTCCCGACTTTGTTGGCAGACCTGAATCTGCAAGCTGGGGACGCGACCTCTTTTCTCGGAATTGAAGCCCGCTATTCAATCGCTGATTTTGTCAGCAACCGCGCGCGGCTTGATGACTCGTTGATCACCAGCCTGATTACCCCCCACTCGGCAAATCTTTCGCTGCTGGCGGCGCCACTCGAAACACATGAGGCAGAAGAGATCGAAGCTGAAAGCGTAACCGAGATTCTTCATCTTCTGGGCCGCAGGTTTGAACGCATCGTGCTGGACCTGCCGAATACTTTTGATCCGGTGACGGTTGCGGCGCTCGATCTCGCCGACGACATCCTGCTGGTCATGACCCTTGATATTCCGGGCATCCGCGCCACCAGGCGCGCTCTGAAGGTACTCGATCGGCTGGGTTATCCTCGCGCGAAGATCCATGTCGTGGTCAATCGTTGGAGCAAGAACATCGATGTTGAGTTACAGAAAGTGGAATCACATCTCGGCCAGCAATTTATCGGCTTTGTGCCTAACGACTACGCCAGGGTGATGGATTCCATCAACCTGGGCAGGCCGCATGTGCAGGCTGAGCCATCTTCCAAAATCGCGCTCGAGATCAAACGCATAGCGTCGGCGCTGGCAGCGGATCATAACACTCCATTGTCCACGCAGCCGCGGAAGAGATCCTTGCGTGGAATATTCAGCCGCCAAAACGATACGGCGCCGCTCGAGTTAGCGGCCAACATGGCTAAAACGTAGCGCAACTTCGGTTAATGAGAGAAACGTCTGCCCCGGTAGAACAACAAGGGAACGGTCAAAGGGAACAAAATGGCTCTTCGAGAAAGATACATCAAAGACAAGAACGGCAACGGCACGGCCGCGGCCGTAGAAGAAGTCTACGGGAACCAGGCGTTCCAGGAAATGAAGTCCCGCCTGCATCGCGCGATCATTTCGCGCATGGACCTGACCAAGCTCAACACACTGCCGCCTGATCGCGTTGAAGCTGAAGTATCACGGCTTGCCGAAGACCTCCTGTTGGCTGAGAGTGCAGCGCTTTCAACCGCTGAACGCGAGCGTCTGGTCAGCGAGGTCCACCATGAACTTTTTGGTTTGGGGCCGCTCGAACCATTGCTCAGCGACGGGACCATCTCCGACATTCTGGTGAACTCATATCTCGACATCTATATCGAGCGCCGCGGCAAGCTGGAGAAAACCGCGATCAGCTTTAAAGACGACGAGCACTTGATGCGAGTTATTGAACGGATTGTTTCGACCGTGGGCCGCCGCATAGACGAGGCTCAACCTATGGTCGACGCGCGGTTGCCGGACGGCTCGCGCGTCAACGCCATCATTCCGCCGCTGGCCATCGACGGACCCGTGCTCTCTATCCGCCGGTTCGGCACTGATCCTTTAAGGATGCACCAGTTAATTCAGAACGGGGCCCTGACCAAGGAAATTGCCATCCTCTTCGAAATGTGCGTGCGCTCTCGACTCAACATTGTCATATCCGGTGGTACGGGCGCCGGTAAAACGACTCTTCTGAATGCACTCTCGGCTTATATACCTTCTGACGAGCGCATCGTGACCATCGAAGACTCGGCCGAGTTACAGCTTCAGCAACCGCATGTGGTTCGGCTTGAGACCCGTCCGCCGAACATTGAAGGCCGGGGCGAAGTAACCCAGCGCGATCTGGTGAGAAACGCTCTGCGTATGCGGCCCGACAGGATTGTGATTGGCGAATGCCGCGGCGGCGAAGCCATCGATATGCTCCAGGCGATGAACACCGGCCACGACGGTTCACTAACTACGATTCACGCGAACAGTACGAGGGATGCGCTGGCCCGGCTCGAGACGATGATTCAAATGACCGGAATGCGGCTTTCCGATCGCGCGATGCGACAGCAGATCGCTTCGGCAGTCAATGTCGTAATTCAGGTCGCGCGATTGACCGACGGCACCCGCCGGATTGTTTCTATCTCAGAGATAACCGGAATGGAAGGCGACACGATCGCCATGCAGGAGATCTTCCAGTTTGAGCGGACCGGCCTGGACGGGGCCGGCAAAGTGCTGGGACGCTTTCGCACCACCGGCATTCGACCTCGATTTGCCGAACGGTTCCAGCAATATGGCATGCAATTACCGGCGTTCTTTTAGGAGGCGTTTACCAGATGTTGATTTCGACCTTTGTATTCCTGTTCTTTCTGTTTGCCACCTACGCATTGTACGTAATGGCATCGCACAAGTCTGACACTCGTCAGGCCCGCTTGCACCAGCGTGTTACCGAAGCCCTCCAGGAATCGGCCGGCACATTCGACCAGAATATTCAATTAGCCCGCGAGGATTCGATTGGTGGCGTGCCCTTCATTAACCGGCTCTTATCCTCGCTGGATCTCACTAAAAACCTGGACCGGATGCTGAGACAGGCGGACATGCAAATTACGGTTACTCGTTTGCTCCTGTTCTGTTTTATTGCCGGTTTGATGGCTGGCCTCGCGGCCTATACGGTGCTGAGCGCCCTGGTCGCTCTGTTGGTGGCAGTAGTCGCTGCGATTGTCCCGATTCTCCACGTGTCAACGAAGCGGAAAAACCGTCTAAGAAAATTTAACGCGCAGCTCCCGGACACACTTGACCTGTTGAGCCGGTCTCTCTCAGTGGGCCACGCTTTCTCAGAATCGCTGCACCAGGTTGCGACTGAAATGCCTGATCCGATCGCCACCGAGTTCCGCATTGCCTTTGAAGAGCAGAAGCTTGGCCTGTCAACCAAGGCAGCGCTCGACCGGCTGTCTGAGCGGGTGCCGCTGCTTGATTTGCGCCTCTGCGTTACGGCCATGCACATTCAGCGTGAAACCGGCGGCAATCTCGGCGAGATCCTGGAAAAGGTTTCCCACACTATTCGCGAGCGCTTCAAACTGATGGAAGATTTCCGCACGATGACAACTGCTTCGCGGGGCTCGGCTTGGATCCTTTGTGGTTTACCAATCCTGATCATTGCGTTATTAACGTTTCTCAATCCGGACTACATGTCTTCGCTCGTACACGAACAGCGCGGCCATTATGTGCTCGCGGTCGCCGCCGTATTGCAAATCCTCGGCGTGATTACGATCAAGAAGATTCTGGCGATAAAAGTTTGAGGTTTAGTTTAAGAGAAGCAAATTTGTTTTCAAGGAAGGTCTTAGCCATATGTTGATACTCATCGTCCTCCTGGTTTTCAGCTGCCTGGCACTCACGGTGATGAGCGTGTACTTGCTTTTTGCTGCCCGTCCGGCAGGCGCTGTAAACGCTCGGCTGGAGACCATGGACCCTTCCCTGGCCCTGGTTGAGAATAATCCGCTGACCGTAATGGCTGAGCGCGTGGCGGAGCCGATCAATCGCATCGTTCCTATTTCAGCCGTCGAGGCCGCGAAACTGCAAAAGCAGTTACTTCAGGCCGGCTATCGTTCGCCGGAAGCGGCGACAGCTTTTCGGGCCATTCAGATTACCCTGCTCATCGCGATGCCCACTCTGGTGGCGATCATTTGTTTTATTCTCAACCGCCCGCTCAGCAATTTTCTCCTCTGGGGAATGATCGGCGCCGCTTTCGGGTTCTATCTGCCCCGTTACGCCGTACGAAAGATGATTAACGGCCGGCAGCGACGCATCACCTGGGGCCTGGCCGATGCGATGGACTTAATGGTGGTTGCCGTAGAAGCCGGGTTGGGTCTGAACGCCGCGCTGAATCGTGTTGGCGAAGAGTTGAAGGACTTGCACCCCGACATGCACCATGAGATCGACCTGGTCAACCTCGAGATTCGCGTTGGCCGGAGCCGCGAAGAAGCGCTCCGCAACCTGGCGGAAAGAACCGGAGTTGACGACATTCGCAGTTTTGTGGCCTTGCTGATCCAAGCCGATCGTTTTGGATCGTCGATCGCAAAAGCCGTTCGCGTTTTTGCTGAATCGTTACGCACCAAACGGCGCCAGCGCGCTGAACAGGCAGCGCAGAAAGCGACGCTAAAACTGCTTATTCCGCTGACGCTTTTCCTGTTTCCCGTAATCATCCTGGTGATTCTTGCACCATCGCTATTCAATCTTTATGACTTCCTGTTCGGATAAGAATAGAGGGTAAATGTTCATGAGTAGAAAAACTTTTACAGCCGGTCTCGCCTCGATGGCTCTGCTATTAAGCCTGAGCATTCCCTCCTGGCATGCGTTAGGCGCCGCAGGAGTTGATCTGCATGATCCGGACGTCGCGACTGCGGCCGCAGAGCAACCCAAGAAACCGGACGACGGTGTGGGCAGGGTTCTTGGCGCGCCGTTCCGTGCCCTCGGAAGATTGTTCGGGGGCGGCAAAAAGCACAACCGGCCTGAGCGTTTGACCGAGAAGGATGTTGCTAGGTTTGAAAGTGCTCAGTCCAGCCGCGTTAAAGATGCGCGAACTCCGGTGGCTCCGGCCGCGCCCGCGGGCGAGAATAGCGCGGCAGATCATCTACAGAGAGGTAGCGAGCTCCTCAGCTATGGTCAATTGAACGAAGCCATCGCTGAATTGTCGACGGCGGCCTCGCTCGATCCAACTTCCGGCGAGGCTCATACGCTCCTGGGCGTGGCCTATGATCGGAAAGGTCTCCCTGATCGCGCATTACAATCGTTCGAAGCTGCTTTGCACAGCCCTGATGACCAGGCGATGCACCTGAACAATATTGGCTTTCTTGAATACAAACAGGGTGAATATGACAAGGCTGTTAAATACCTGAAGCGGGCCGTCAAGGTCGCTCCGAACGACCAGCGTATCTGGAACAACCTGGGCTTGGCGCAGGTGGAGCTCGGCAAGTTCGACGATGCTTATAAGAGTTTTGCGCACGCCATGGGCGAATTTGATGCCCACCTCAGGATTGCGACCCGTCTGGAGGAACATGGTTCCGCCGGCGACGCCATTAAACATTTAGAGAAGGCTCTTGCCTTACAACCAAACTCGACCTCCGTGCTGACTCGGCTGGCAAGTCTTTACGAACAGACCGGTAGAGATGAGCGAGCTGAACGAGCTCGCCGCGCGCTGCGGTCCCCAAATCCGGCTGAAGCTCGGGCGGGGAAGGACTAACATCGGGAGCCGTTGTTGAAGTTGAGAAATCCTGATGGGTCACGTAACCATTCTAACGCGCGAGGAAATCGAGAGCTTCGGGCCTCCGATGCCGGAAGAGCTCGAAGAAACAGGCGTCTCGGAAGTCTTTCTCACTGAGCTCGCGCTTAAACACGTCGCCCGCCAGGCAAATCCCACTACTGCTTCCGTGGCCGAGAGTCTGTGCCTGCCCTGGTCGCTCACGGAAGTACTTCTTCATCGACTATACCGCGAAAGACTGATCGACATTCTTGCCCAGGGTCTGCCGGGCTCCACGCGTTATGCCATGCTCGACCATGGATGGGAGCAATTGCGGCAGTTACGAAAGGAATGCGGCTATGCAGGTCCGGCGCCCGTTTCTTTGACAGAGTACGCGCATATGATGCGCCTCCAGGCAGTGCCCTTCCGATCTGCCTCGCTGGAGAGCGTGCGAATGGCTTTCCACGATCTGGTATTGCCTGAATCATTACTCCAGACGCTGGGTTGCGTGATTAATTCCCGTTCGTCGCTGTTCCTTACCGGGCTTCCCGGCACCGGGAAGACAGCAGTATCCGAGCGCATGAATAAAGCGCTCTTTGGTTTTATCTGGGTCCCCCACGCAATCGAAGTTGATGGGCAGATCATTCGCATTTTTGATTCCCACTGCCATCGCCGAATTCCCGAGAAGACTTCCGCCTGCGAACATGACCTGCGCTGGGTTGAGATTGAGCGCCCGTTAATTATTGTCGGCGGAGAGTTGAACCTGGAGAACACCGACCTGGCATGGTCTGAGACAGCAAGGTTTTACGAAGCGCCGTTCCAGGTAAAATCAAATGGCGGCACTCTGGTTATCGATGACTTTGGCCGCCAGCGAGTGGCCCCCCGCGATCTTTTGAACCGGTGGATCATGCCATTGGAGCGGCGGGTCGATTTCCTTACTCTGCACAACGGCAAAAAGATCGAGGTGCCCTTCGAACAACTCGTCATTTTTTCCACGAATGTCGAAGAGAAGGATCTGGTCGACGAAGCATTCCTGCGGCGGATGGGTTATCGAGCGCGAATGGAGCTGCCAAGCGAAGAGGTCTACGCCGAAATTTTCAGGCGCGCCGCCGTCGACCGCGGGATCGCCGTCGGTCAGGATTCGCTTGACTATGTGCTGCGGAAGTATTCAACTGAGGGCCGCCAGAGGAGATCGTGCGAACCGCGCGACCTGTTGAATCGCGTGACTGATATCTGCGTCTTCCAGGGCAGCCAGCCAATGCTTACCCCGGAGCTGCTTGATCAGGCCTGGGGCAACTACTTTGGTATTGCGCACGGCTCCGGCAAGAGCATGGCTCAGACCGCAGGCTAACCAGGTGCCAGGCCGGTGCCGGCTTGAGCCGTAACCGAGAATTAATCGTGACTTCAGTTCCAGCCCGATCAATATTGTGTCTGCTGCTCGCCGGCTTCGCGCTGGCCTGTGCCTGCACAAATCCGGCTTCCGCCCAATCACGGCTGAATCACAAACCAATCCGTGCTAGATCAAAAAAGATGACGCCGCCGGCTTCACAGCCCGGCGCGCAGCCTGAGGGAGAAATAATCGGCCGACGAGTAAGATTCGTTGACGGCTCGTCACTTGAGGTTAACGAAGTTTGGAAACAGAACGAAGACTTTTGGTACCGCCTTGGCGGTGTAATCCAGCGAATCGACCGGCCGGTGGCCTCGGTTGACCCGATTTTCGCCAAGCCAAAACAGAAATCGGCGGAGCCGGCCCAGCAACCGGCGGGCAATACAGAGAATCAGGCTGCCATCGCCCAATCTTTCTGGGTCTATTTGAACGGCGGCGCCCGCATGAAGGCCGATGAGGTCAACGAAACCGATGCCGGGGCGTGGTGCCGGCGCGGAAATCTCTCAATCTTTATCGAGCGCGAGCGGATTGCGCGCGTCGAACGCGAATCCGCGGGCCGAAAACCTGCCGGCTGGAGAAATCGCGACTGGAGCACGGGCAACCCCAGGATTGATGACTTGATTCGAACCAACGGGGCGCGGTTTGGCGTGGATCCCTACCTCGTTTTTTGCGTGATCGAGCACGAGTCCCACTTTCATGTGCGAGCCCTCAGTCCCAAAGGCGCGCGCGGATTGATGCAATTGATGCCGGGAACCGCGAGCAGATTTGGAGTACGGCATTCGTTCGAGCCGGCCGAGAATATCTACGGCGGCACTCAATATCTTAAGGAGTTGCTGGCAAAATTTGGCGGCCGGCTGGATTTGGTTCTCGCCAGCTATAACGCCGGCGAGGGAGCGGTGATAAAATACGGAGGCAATGTCCCCCCCTATCGGGAAACTCGAGATTATGTAAAGCGAGTCACCCAGCGTTATGGTGCGGATAGCAGCGAAAGGATTTCGCCACCGCAGTAAGAAATGGCGGGCCATCATGAGGGATCTACTGAAGAAAGTTTTTTTGCTTGTTGTTCTGGCTTTGTTGCTGACGAGCACAGGCGCCGGTCAGGCAGGCGACAATAACACGCCTCTTACCAACAATTCGATTATCAAATTTGTACATGCCGGGTTCAAAGAGAAGACAATTATCTCGATCGTGGCCGCCAGACCGGCCGCCTATGATCTGTCGCCCGATCGGATGATTGAACTGAAACATAGCGGGGTTGGCGAAAAAATCATTCTGGCTATGCTGGCGCGGCAGGAAGGCATGGCCGTCGATGATTCGTGGACGGATGATCCTTTCCTTGATCCGAACAGCAACAACAAAAAGGTGGATCCTAAGTCCACAGGCGAAAACAGCACGGACATTTTTGGCTCCAGTGGAAGCGGACAGAGCAGCACCCGAACCCGCAGGGGAGGCGGCGCTTCTGTATCCGGGAATACCGAAACCACCGGAACTGCGACCGTGAGAATTATCAGGCCGCCGACAGAAGCCGGAGCGGCGCCAAAGCTTGAAAGGAAGACTACGCTCAACAACGGTTCGATCATCGAACTCGTCGAAGCGGGTTTCTCTGACGGCACAATCATCAGGCGAATTGAACAATCGCCGGTCGAATTTGATTTTTCGGCTAACGGTGTTGCTGAATTACATAAGCATCGCGTCAGCGAGAAAGTTTTGAGCGCGATGAAGGCGGCCATGGGCGATGACTTGAACCGCAGCAAGACGGCGCCCGCTTCCGACGGCACGCCGAAACCAGAATAGAGAATTACCCTCAGTGCCAGCGAGATTCAAACCGGCGTTCTGCGGACTTCTGTTCTCGTTTTCTGTTCTGTTCTGCTCCGCGCCGCCAGCCGGCTCGCAACCTTTAAATCCCGGGATGGCAAAAGCTTACCAGCGTCCCAAACCTCAACCGACTCCGACGCCTTCAAGAGTGCAAGCACTTGGTGAGCCTCCGCCGGTTCCGCGCCTGAAACCAAAGAAATCGGTGCAGGAAGTTTCGCCGGGCGACATCATCCTGGTCAACACGAGCGAGATAATGCTGCCCGTTACGGTACGCGACTCCAACGGGCGGCTGGTAAACGATTTGAAACGGGAGGACTTCCGCGTCTTCGAGGACAGCCAGGAGCAACCGCTAAACGATCTGGCATTAAGAAAGGCGCCGGTCGACGTAATACTGATGGTGGATGCTTCATCTTCGGTAACCGCCAATCTTGACGATTTTCGACGGGCGGCGGAAAAATTCGCCAGCCAGCTCGAGCCTGGAGACCGGGTCAGCCTGATCAAGTTCGACGACCATGTGGAACTCCTGCAGGACTGGACGAAGAGCCAATTTCAGTTACATCGCGCGCTGAACCGAATTGAGCCTGGAATGTTTACGCGCTTCAATGACGCTTTACTGCTGGCGGCCCGGGACCAATTTGGATCGACGCAATCGCGGCGCGCAGCCATCGTTCTCAGCGACGGAATCGATAGCGGGCGCGGCGTCTCGTTCGAGAATGTCCTGCGCGCGTTGCTGGAGGCCCAGGTTACCGTTTACGTTGTCAGCAACACTGAGATCTCACGTGCCAGTAAACTGGCCGAACTGGGGGACCTGACCAGGGGTTCTGACTCCGCCGTGCGGTTCAATCAAATCCGCATTGACGATCTAAGGGAAGGCTTGCGGGTAATTGACAAAAGCGAAGAGCGATTAGCAGAACTCGTCGCCACCACGGGTGGCCGTCTTTATAAGCCACTAAGCTTCAGCAACCTTGAATCGACGTATGCTGAAGTCGCGGCCGAACTCAGAAGTCAGTATGTGCTGTATTACAACCCATTAAACAAAGCTCGCGACGGAACTTACCGGCGCGTGCGTGTGGAAACAACGAAGCCATCCTTTGGAACCCATACTCGACAGGGTTACTATGCGCCGCTCAAATAGCCGTCTCTAGTCTAAATTAGTGTTCGGAGTACCGCCTTCAGGCGGATAGGAGTGCACTCAAACGTTCCGCTTAAAGACGGGACTCCAAACTGCAGACATCCGCATAACGCCGAAACTTCTTGCGTTCTGCCGCAGATGAAATTCGGGTGCAGAGGATTTTCGGTTCTTCCGAATGAAACACCTGTCTATGCCTATCGAAATTGAAAAGAAATACCGCTTAACCAAAAAGCAGCGCGAGCATATCGTGCGACGACTGCGTTCGCTCAAGGCAAAGTCGGCCAGAGAAGAATTTGAGGAGAACACACTCTATCGCGGGGGCGTGATCGACACGGGACGGCGCGTTTTACGGATTCGCAGAGTCGGGTCGCGGGCCATCCTAACTTTCAAAGAACGATTCCCCGGCGCCTCGGCAATCAAACATCAGCTCGAACAAGAAACCGAGGTTTCAAATCCTGATGCCCTCGATTCGATTCTTGATCGTCTGGGGTTTCTGCCGGCGCTGGTTTACGAGAAGCGACGCACGCGCTGGAATTTGGGCCCCGCCGAAATAGTCCTTGACGAACTGCCTTTCGGTTTGTTTATGGAGATTGAAGCGCCTGAGTCAGAGATTCTGCGGTTGGAAGCAGAATTGGGTGCGACTAAGTATCGGGCTGAGTTAGCGACCTATCCGAGGTTAACTGCAAAGTTCGGCAAGAAGCATGGCAAGATTATTGAGTCGCGGTTCCCGCGGTCACGATCGCGCGATGGAAAACCTGGGCGCGCGCGAAAATAGGCAGGCTTCAGAAATTTCGATCCCTGACGTCGACTCGCTGCACGGAAAACACGACGCGCATCGTATCAGGCCGCCGGTCAAGAGAGGCCGGGACAAACGCCGCGTCCTGTCTTAAGGCTTTCTCAAACTCTTCCAACATGCGCCGGTCGCGTGGCGCCTGCATCACGTCGGCGAGCGACGCAACGCCGTTGCTGTAAACATCGGCAACCACGACCATGTCGTCTGAGGCGTGACGGCGACTGTTATAGGTCTCAGTTTGTGACCACGCAGCCAGGGCCAGCGCACCGCTGGGATTCAAGCTGGGTGATTCGACGTTGAAGGGCGCGCGCAACGCTGAATAGTTCTGTGGCGAAATCGGCTGATTGATATCGTAGCCGACCGATAGAAAGTCGGGGACTTCTCTGATGATTGCCGTTTCGTCAAACGCGAGCGCCGCCTCGTGGAGCGCAATCATGTGCGGTCGCAGGGACAAAAAGACTGCCGCGAAAAGAAGGATTGAGGCGAGGGAACTGAACGCATATCGCATTGGCCGCGGCTGCAGCCACTCGCGCACCACGTCGCCAAATGTACTTTGGGCGCGCCGCCGCTGCGCGTAAGCTTCCTCGAGTACGATGGCGTTTACTGAACTAATCAGGTCCGCAGGGACGCTGGGCGAGGCGAGCAACCCCAGGCTTCGCGTGATCGATCGCACTTCTGATAGGTGAGCACGACAGACTGGACAAACATCGAGATGGCGATCGCATGTCGCGCGCGCGTCCGCGGTTAACGTGTCGTCAAAATAAAGCGAAAGCGATTCCTGAATTTCGTCACAAGACATAGGCACCGCCAATTGCCGATTGCCGATTGCCGATTGCCGATTTTCTAATAGCCGCTTCATGTGGATCTCCAATCAGCAATCATCAATCGAAAATCGAAAATGTTACGAATGACTGACCAACCCCGGCCACTTCCGCGCTGGAAGCGCTTGCGGCTTAGTTGCTGCGCAGCATCCCAGGCGAGCACAAACGGGTTGTTGCTGGCCACGTTTTCAAGCTCGCATTCGTCATTGGAGTACATACGCTTTAGAAAGACCGCCGACCCTATTGGCACCGGGTTTTGTATTAGCCGGGGCAGGTCAGTCATTCGCATTTACAAAGACCCTTCCAGTTTTCGTCGTAATTCCAGTCTACCGCGCGACAATCTTGATTTGACCGTACCCACGCTGATCTCGAGAGTTGCCGCAATCTCTTCATAGCTGAGCCCTTCGACGTCACGCAGAATCACCGTTTCTCTGTATGCATTGCTCAAGTTGTGCAGCGCCTCGCTTAGTCTTGCTTCTCGTTCCCGAGCCAGGGCTTCGTGCTCAGGATTGGGCGCATCAGCATTTGCCAAAGTAGCACCCAAAGTTTGTTCGCGCCGATTGTCCGGTGCGTCCAGCGACACCGTCACGTCACGTCTTCGCCGTCGCCACCAGCGCCAGCGATTTCGGGCCTGGTTAATCGCGATGCGGTATAGCCAAGTTTTCAAATCAGCCTCGCCGCGAAACCGCGCTATGCTCTGAAAGGCCCGCAGAAAGGTTTCCTGGGTTAAGTCGCGCGCCTCTTCGACATCGGCCGTCAGCCTGTAGAGCAAGCCGTAAACGTCTGTCGCCCGTTCGGCCACCAACCGTTCGAAAGCGGCGGCCTCGCCCCGTCGTAATCTTTCAAGGAACTGTTCGTCCGCCACGGAACGAACATCCGACTGGGTCACCGAAGCAACCTGCTCCAAATCTGCATGCCCGCGGAGGGCTATGGGCTCGCCGTAGCTCACTCGGGACCCCCTGGGGTGGGAAGCTCACGAGCCACGTCTGGCTGCCACTTCCCGGACACTCGTTTGGTTTGACACCTGTTCACGACTCTTTGTTCCCAAAGACTGGTTGCCGATCCATCTCGGCCGACTAGTTTGATGATACGGCTATCTGGTTCGATGCGATAGCTTCCGAAACCAGCCGGCGCGGCCATTACTTCGACAGTTTCCGGAACACCAGTCGCATAGATGGAAATTGCACTGCTTGACATTGCTAACTGCGCTCGCTAAATTGCCTGTTTCTGCAATCATACACCAAATTGAACGCGCCTTACTGTGCGAACTTGCGAGAGGAAAACCGTTGGCAAAATACAAGAAGAAACGTGCGCGGCAGCTTAAGCACGACCGATTCCGCGATACCACGATGCTGCTGGCCGACCAACTGGCTGAGCGCGTCGCCGGCCGCGGGAGACAAATTCTTTACGGCCTGATCGGGGTCGTGGTAATTGCTGCCGCCGCGTATGGCATTGTTCGCTGGCGCCAGCGACATAATGAAGCGGCTGAGCAGGCGATGGGGCGGGCGATCACCATCGACAGGGCGCAAATTACGACTTCGCCGGTCGCCGGTTCCCGTGACCTGAGCTTCACCACTGAGCAGGAACGGGCCGAAAAAGCGATCGACGAGTTCCAGAAAGTTGCCGCCACATATGGCGAGCCTTATCGCAGTGAGGCCAATTATTTCATAGCCACGAATTTGCTGGTAATCGATCACGCCAGGGGAATCAGCCAGTTACAGTCCCTGGCGGGAGGGTCGGGAGAGGTTGCCGTGCTGGCAAAGTTTGCGCTGGCGCAGGCTAAAGAAGCCGACGGCAGTTACGATGAGGCGGCCACCAACTACGCCGAAATCGCCCAGCTCAATTCCCAAACGATTACGCCTGAAACGGCAAACCTGAGATTAGCGGTAGTTTATAAGAAGCAGGGAAAGAAAAAAGAAGCGGCTGATCTGCTCTTCAATATCGTGGACAGCGCGCGCAAAGCGAAGGACAAGGATGGAAAGCCTCTGCCTGAATCGTCGGCGTCAAGGGATGCCGCACAGGAACTACAAAAGCTCGATCCCGCCCGCTTTGCCCAACTGCCGCCGTCGCCAACCCTTGAGTTGGCCTCATAAGCTGACCGCCAATTACGCCATCAGTCCACGGGTTCATAAACTCTTGCTCGCAAATTCGTCGCGTGATACTTTCAGCTTGTAAATACGAGCGGCAGTTAATTGACCGCTCTGCGGGGAGAGACGTGACGCCATGCGGAAAGTTCCATCACAACGAACTGTTCTATCGCTGATCATCTTTGGTCTGATTGGATGGATGGTCGGCTGTGCCGTGTCAGCAAGCAACACGACGTTTTTTGGAAAGACCAATCCGCCGCCAGACAATGTTCTCCGTTATGTCTCTGGCAATGAGCCCGAGTCTCTGGATCCGCAGATTCCTACCGGACAACCGGAAGCGCGAATTTGCATGGCCTTATATGAAGGCCTCACCGAATATGATCCGAAAAGCACTGCCCCGATTCCGGCGCTCGCTGAGCGCTGGGAAGTAAACAAAGACTCGTCCGAATTTACTTTTCATCTTCGCCATAACGCCAGGTTCTCTAACGGCGACCCAATAACTGCGCACGATTTTGTCTACACATTTCGCCGCGGATTGAATCCCGAAACAGCCGCTCGCAATGCATCACTCGCTTATTACGTTAAGTATGCCGAGGCATTCAACGAGAGCGCCGTTTTTGTATTCGATCCGAAGACCAATCAGTACCTTTTGGAACAGGACTTTGAAACTGACGCGGACAGCTCATCGCCTGCTACTGCCGGGCAAGCTCAGCCGGCCGCCGCGGCTCAACCCAGAAAAGCGAAGCCAAAGCCGTTGACTTCGCAGGCGTTAAATCCTGCGGAAGAGTATCTGCCAAATCCCGAAGAAACCACGCCTGCCCCCGACACGCCGTTTCATCGCCTCATGCACTCGCCGGAACGTTTAGTCGTGCCGGGTGACGAAAAAGACCGCAAGAAAGCGCTGGACGCAAATCCAAAATTGAAGGCGGCAATCGTAGGCAAGCAGTTCGTGCCGGTGAAAGGTGAAGATATCGGGGTCGAAGCAGTTGATGACTACACATTGCGTGTATGCCTGACCCAGCCGGCGCCGTTTTTCATCAGCCTGATGCCGCACCAGTTCTTTCGCGTAGTCAATCAAAAGACAATTGAGAAATTCAAGGACGCCTGGACTGATCCGCGCAACATCGTCACCAGCGGCCCTTTTAAGGTCCAGGCCTACAAGCCTTACGACCGAATTGTCACTGTGCGCGATCCAATGTATTGGGACGCGGCGAATGTGAAGCTTGATGGGATCGTTTTCTTCGCCCTTCAGGACAATACCACGATCATGAATCTCTACAAGGCAGGCGAACTGGATGCAATGCTTAATCACACGGTGCCTGCCCAATGGCTCGATGTCATTTCGCCGTACAAAGATTTCATGGATGCGCCGGAGGCAGCGATTGATTTCTATCTCTTCAATACCACCAAAGGACCGACCAGCGACGTGCGCGTGCGCAAGGCGTTGAATATGTCGATAGACAAAACAGCCTATGCAAATTGGCGGCACATCAAGCCACTGACAGTTCTCACGCCCGAGGGCATTTTTCCGGGTTACCCCCAACCGAAGGGTGATGCCTTCGATCCGGAGAAGGCAAAACAACTCATGGTTGCTGCCGGATATCGCGACGCGAGCGGTAAATTCGATCCGACAAAATTTCCCACCGATCAGTGCGAGCTGACGACGAATCCCGACGGCGCTAATCTCCCTATCGCGGAGTTTATCCAGGCGCAGTGGAAACAGAACCTGGGCCTCACGATTCCGATCAAGATTATGGAATTCAAGACATTCCTCGTGGCGCAGTCAAAGCTTGATTACAAAGGCATCGCGCGCAGCGGCTGGATTGCCGATTATATGGATCCGTTCAACTTCCTTTGGCTCTATTACACCCCAGCCGGAAATAATGGCACCGGTTGGTGGGATCCAAAGTACGTGGAGATCCTGGACGAAGCTAATCGCACAATCGATCAGCAAAAGCGATATGAGTTGCTGGCGAGGGCAGAAGCTCTGGCGCTCGAAGCGCAACCAACGATTCCGCTCAGCACTGCCGCTACGCGTTGGATGAAAAAGCCTTATGTGAAAGGCATGTATCCGAATCCCCAGACCTTGCACGCATGGAAGTGGGTGTACATTGAACACGATCCCGCGAAATGGGACTACGCCGTGCCGAGCATGACTACCGCGGTGGCGGGCGGCTGAACAAGTTTTGCCCCCGAACGTGATAGATAGAAGCTGAACGCCTGCCGCTGTGCAGGCTGCTTCGGACAAATCATGCTTCGCTTCATCATTCGTCGCATCATCGTCATCATCCCCATGCTGTTCATCATTCTCTCGCTCACCTGGGGATTGATCCGTCTGGCTCCAGGAAACTTCTATACTGGTGAAAAGAAACTGGCGCCGGCTGTTGAGGCAAACCTCCGAGCGAAATACGGATTGGACAAGGCATGGTATGTTCAATACGGACGAGTACTTTGGAACATGGCGCGTTTCGATTTTGGCACCTCGCTGAAATACGAAGGACAATCAGTCAACCAAATTCTTTGGCGCGCTTTTCCCGTTTCCGCTGCCCTGGGTTTCAGCGCCTATCTAATCGCGCTGGTTGTGGGAATCACGACGGGCACCCTGGCCGCACTAAGACAGAACTCATGGATCGACTATGCCAGCATGGCGCTGGCGATGATCGGAATCTCAATTCCCAATTTTGTGCTTGGCCCGCTGCTGATACTCTTTTTTGGCCTGACTCTTTTCTGGCTACCGCCCGCTCTTTGGGATGGCTTTCCGAGTAAGAGCCTGGTCCTGCCCGCGGTAACACTCTCCGCAATTTACATTGCCTATATTGCCCGTTTGACGCGCTCGGGAATGTTGGAGGTGATGCGTTCGGATTACATTCGAACTGCCCGCGCCAAAGGATTGACTGAGGGGAAGGTAGTCACCAGGCATGCGTTGCGCGGAGGTCTGCTGCCGGTAGTTTCGTTTTCAGGGCCGGCGCTCGCATTTTTGATTACCGGCACTGTCGTCGTCGAACGAGTATTTGCGATACCCGGACTTGGAAATTATTTCATCAACGCGTGTTTCAATCGCGACGAACCACTGATCATCGGGATCGTGGCCTTCATCGCCGTTGCGGTTTTGGGGTTCAATCTGCTCGTGGATATTGCTTATGGTTTCATGGATCCGCGCATTAGATACTGAGTCGGCGTTTGGAGTAACGAGCGGACACTGTGCAATAAGTTCATGCCGGCGTTTGGAGTACCGCCTTTAGGCGGACACTGTGCAACAAGCCACGCCGCGTAAACGCGGTACTCCGACCCAGGCCGCAAGCAAAAGGGAATCATCTGCATTGAAGCAATGAACGACAAGACTTCGAAAACAGAAGGCCACCGTAAGGAGCCAACGGAACCGGCTTTAACCACGCTGGGCACAACCCCCGAGGCTCCGGCCATGCCGCGTGGCGACGAAGTCATTCACACCGGGCCGGAGTTCGCAGTCGGCGAAGGAGACGTTCGTTCCGCTGAGGCCGGCGAGATTGTAGCGGGTTCATCATTGTGGAAGGATGCCTGGCGCCGCCTGCTAAAGAACAAGCTGGCCGTGTTCGGGATGATCGTGGTCATCCTGCTGGTGCTGGCGTCACTGGTTGGACCTACAATCATCAAACGAGCCACGGGTTATTCTTACGATCTCATACCTAAGGAGAATGCTCTCAACAAATCATTCCCGCCATTTCGCGGCGCTGACGGGTCATTTTCCTGGACCCATCCGATGGGCACCGACAACGCGGGCCGGGATATTCTGGCGCGCGTGCTCTCTGGCGGCCAGATTTCTCTAATGGTGGCATTGATTTCGACGTTCGTGTCCCTGCTGATTGGGATTTCGTATGGGGCGACGGCCGGATATCTTGGCGGGCGAATCGACGATCTCATGATGCGGGTGGTCGATGTTCTTTATTCGCTTCCTTACATCATCATCGTGATCGTGCTGCTGGCGATGCTGCCGGCGAAGACGCCCACGGGTCAACTGGCTGAATTATTCATAGCGTTGGGAGCGGTTTCGTGGCTTACGATGGCGCGCATAGTTCGCGGCCAGGTAATGTCGCTGAAGAACCAGGAATTTGTTCTGGCCGCGCGCGCCACCGGCGTCACGACGCCGAAGATCATTTTTCGCCATCTGGTCCCCAACACACTTGGTCCGGTGATTGTTTACACTACGCTTACGGTACCCACAGTAATGTTAAGCGAAGCTTTCTTGTCCTTTCTGGGCCTCGGCGTCAGGCCGCCACGGGTGTCCTGGGGAAGCCTAGCGTCGGAAGGCGCACAGAACCTGGCGATCTATCCGTGGCAGTTGATCTTTCCAGGCGTCACCATGGCCTTAATGTTGTTTTGCCTGAACTTTCTCGGCGATGGTTTGCGGGATGCGCTGGATCCGCAGATGCGAAGAGAGTGATACGTTATAAGTGATGAGTGATGAGTGATGAGTAGCGCGAACGGAAAATTGCTCACCGTTAAAAACCTCCGCACGTACTTCGAAACCGAAGACGGTGTGGTGAAGGCCGTTGACGGGATTGATTTCGAGCTCAGTCGAGGACAGACACTCGGCATTGTCGGCGAGTCGGGATCCGGTAAGTCGGTAGCCAGCCTCTCGATCATGCGCCTGATCCCCAATCCTCCGGGAAAGATCGTGTCCGGCGAAGTGAAACTCGATGGTGACGATCTTTTGAAATTATCACCTGGCGAAATCCGTGACGTTCGCGGCAAACGGGTGGCAATGATTTTTCAGGACCCGATGACCTCGCTGAATCCCTTCATGCGCATTTCAAAACAATTGATGGAGGTTACCCAACTGCACCTGGGATATAGCTCGGCTCAGGCATATGAACATGCTTTGGATATGCTGGAACAGGTAGGCATCGCCGATGCGCGCGCGCGTGCCGACAGTTATCCGCACGAACTGTCTGGTGGCATGCGACAGCGCGTGATGATTGCCATGGCGCTTTCATGCCGGCCTGAGTTGCTGATCGCCGACGAACCGACAACGGCGCTGGATGTTACCATCCAGGCACAGATCCTGGAGCTGATCAAAAATCTGAAATCGGAAACCGGAGCCAGCGTAATACTAATCACTCATGACCTGGGCGTGGTGGCGGGCATGACTGATCATATCGTGGTGATGTATGCCGGAAAGATCTTTGAATGCGCCCCCACCGCGGAGTTATTCGCTCGTCCCGGCAATCCTTACACGCGCGGACTGCTGCGATCAGTGCCGGATCCGACTGCCCGTGAGCAGAAGCTTTATCAGATTCCGGGACTGCCGCCTGACCTGGCGCGCATGCCGGCGGGTTGCCCCTTTGCTCCGCGGTGCGAACGCGCCGAGGAGATTTGTCATCGCGAGTTTCCGCCATTTGTGCAGTTGGCACACGCGCATTTTTCCCTCTGTCATTTTGCTAATGACGTGTATGCAAGTGCCGAGTCACAAACCGGATCACGCCTTAGTCCACCTGACCAGGCGCAGCAATGAACAATCAATCTCGATCTAAATCAGAATCTTTACCGGACGGGCCGGGCCTCGAGCCGCTGATTTCCATACGGGACCTGCGGGTGTTTTTTCCACTCGGCGGATCACTGTTTGAAAAGGCGCAGATCGTAAGAGCCGTTGATGGCGTCACTCTCGACATATATCCCGGCGAGACCCTCGGGCTCGTGGGCGAGTCAGGCTGTGGCAAGTCCACGCTGGGCCGCGCAATCCTGCGATTGATTGAACCGACCTCAGGCCAGGTGTTCTTTCACGGAGTTGACCTGGCACATCTGTCGAAGTCGGCGATGCGGGAACAGAGACGAAACCTGCAGATTATCTTTCAGGATCCATATGCATCGCTGAACCCGCGCATGACCGTTGGGCAGATTATCAGCGAGCCGATTGAAACGTTCCGGCTTGCCCGCGGCGAGTCAAAACAGCGCCGGCTGCAGGAGTTAATGGAAACCGTTGGCTTGAACAAGCGATTCATCAAACGTTATCCCCATGAATTTTCGGGTGGCCAGCGCCAGCGAATTGGGATTGCTCGCGCCCTTTCCGTCGATCCGGATTTCGTTGTTGCCGACGAACCTATCTCGGCTCTGGACGTGTCGATCCAGGCGCAGATTTTGAATTTACTCGAGCGTTTGCGGCGCGAAAAGAATCTAACTTATCTCTTTATCTCGCATGACCTCCGCGCAATTCAACGAATCTCTGATCGCGTTGCGGTGATGTATTTGGGCAAAATCGTCGAGCTGGCCGAGTCACAGCATATCTATGCTGAGCCGCTCATGCCGTACACGAAGGCGCTGATTTCGGCCGTGCCAATTCCGGACCCGAAGATCGAAGCGGCCCGCCGCCGGATTGTGCTGCAGGGCGACGTTCCTTCGCCAATTAATCCGCCTCGCGGGTGCCGGTTTCACACTCGCTGTCCTTACGCGATTGACACGTGCCGCGACGTCGAACCCCAGCTGGTAGAGATCAAGCCGAATCACTTTGCTGCCTGCATCCGCATCAGTCTGGAGCAACCAAACATAGACCACGTGGCCCCCGGCGAAGCCCCAGGGTTGAGGACCTCGCGAATGCTCGAAACTGCTTGAAAACCAAGCCGTATTGGTCGTTTAAACATCTGGTAAGGTGAATCTTCAGGTCTTTTGCGGGACCTCGAATACAGTAGCTCCGTTCGCTAATTGGCGCAGATGCGCCCAGTTGACACGTTGTCGGCATGACAGACAAGAAATCAAAAAAGTTCATCGAACGGCCGCGCGAGATCGTCCAGGAAATTCCTGACCGCAGGCCGGAAGGCTGGGCGAACATACAGGCCTCGCTGGCAGCCGAGTCAGGAATGTCGCTTCTGCTCGTCGAGGGCGCTCAACCTCCCGCCCTCGCGATATCGAACAACAACTCAATCTGCCAGGCGTTCCAATCGTCCCCTGAACACGGAAAGCTATGCGATCCTTATTGTGGCGTCGCCCATCAGCGCGCGATTGTGGCGGGCACGGTAAAACATTACCGGTGCCACGCCGGCTTGCATTGCTTCACGATGCCAATTGACATTGATCCTGTCCGGCAGTTGGCGATCATCGGCGGACGCACATTAACGTCGACCGCTGATTATAAGGCTTTGGCTGACCGTTTTCGTTCAGCCGAGTTGCAAGACCTGCTTTCAGGTGAGCTTTTTCAAAATGTGATCTTTAGCGATCAAGCAGATCTTGATCTTGCCGCGTTGCGCGTGAACGAAGCAGCCAGGCAATTCGCAGCGGCGCAATTGAAGAACGCCGATCAGCTTTCCGTTGAGCCCGCAGACGAAATCGCGGTTCCCGGGGCCGAAACCTCTGAATTAGTGCCGGCGAAGTCGGATCGCCGTCGAGCCACAATGGAAGAACGCGACCGCTCTCGTGAATCGCTGCAGAACTTCATCGAAAGAATTGATGCGACGGAACCAAACACAATTTATGATCTGATTCTTAAAGAGTCCGCCGATCGGCTGGGCGCCGAGCGGGCCTCGCTGCTTCTTTACGATGAAACCGCTAACGATCTGTCCATGAAAGCTGCGCGGGGAATTCCACAGGCGATGACCGAGGTGCAAAGGATACCCATGGGCGAGGGAATTGCCAGCTCGGTTCTTCGCGAGGGCCGGGCCATTTTCGCGCGTGATATCTCCACGCTGGGACGGGCGCCCGCGCCCGAACGTGGTTACAAAACAAAGTCATTCATAAGTTATCCAATTCGAATTGGACATAGGAAAATCGGCGTCCTCAACCTGGCTGACAAAATTGGTGGTGATTCTTATGACGAGGTCGATCTGCGCATAATTGAATCGATTGGCCCGCAAATCGCCCTTGCGGTTGAGCGCGCCGAGTGGCAGGAGAAAGCAAATCAATTTCAGTTAATGTCGTTAACCGATCCGCTTACGGGATTGCACAATCGTCGCTACCTCGAAGCGCGCATGTTCGAGGAAGTCAGCCGCGCAAAGCGGTACAATCACGCGATGAGTTTCATGATGATCGACATTGACGACTTCAAGTTATACAACGATCACTACGGGCATCAGGCCGGCGATCGGGCGCTGGAAATCACGGCGCACTGTTTGACGTCGACGGTGCGAAAGATTGATGTCGCGGCACGGTATGGTGGCGAAGAGTTTTCGATCCTGATGCCGCAGACCTCTCTGCAGGAAGCCAGTGTGATTGCCGACCGCATTCGGCGAGCGGTTGCCGGGACCGCTTATCCAAAAGGCGAGAAGCAGCAACTTGGCGCAGTTACCGTGAGTATTGGCCTTTCTTCCTTCTCGTCGGTGCTGGATTCATCTGAGAAGGTCGTGCGCGCCGCGGATCGCGCTCTTTATCATGCAAAACGACAAGGTAAGAACCGCGCGTACGCATATCGCGACGTGCGCGCCACGAATTCATGAACTATCGGCGCATCCTGGGCAGAATTGAGCGCGAAGAATTTGTCGGCCGCGACCGCGAGCTCGATCAAATTGCCCGTCACGCTTCGCGGAGCGCAGAAGCGCGTGGTCTGTTATTGCTGGCCGCGCCGCCCGCCGGCGTCTCGGAGCTGTTGCGGCAGGCTTTCGATCAATTATTTGCGCAGCGCGGCGATGCGATTCCGATTTATTTTTCACTGACGCATCACGATAGTTTAGCGGTCGATGCGGCAGTTCGTTTCTTTACCACCTTTCTCCAGCAATACATTGCTTATCGCCGGGTCGATCCGTCGCTGTGTGACGCGCCTCTTTCATTGAAGGAACTCGTCGAACTTGCGTTGCCGACGGATTACGAATGGATCGCGGGGCTGGCAGAGTCGTTCGAGCGCGAAAACGCGGCCGGCGACACCCAGGCGCTGATTCAATTGTGTCTGGGAACTCCGCAAAAGGCTGCTGCCGCAGGCCAGATCATATTTCCTATGATCGACGGCGTCCATTTCGCGGGAGATCTCCGAGGCCAAATTGGTTTCGGGCGGCAATTGGCTGAGATTATTGCCCGCTCAAAATCTCCGTTCGCGATTGCCGGGCCGCGCCGGCAGGTGATGGACTTAATTCGCGAGGCAGACGATGTCGACGGAGACGCTCCCGTAATCCATCTGGAAAGATTGGACGATGCGCATGCGGCTAGATTAGTAGAACACGCCTCCCGAAGGTATGAAGTCGAGATTAACGAGCAAACCCGTGACTTAATGGTCCAGCAATTTGCTGCCAGTCCATTCTTTATCACTTCAATGATGCAGGCAGCGCGGCAAGCCAATACGCCCCTGAACAGCTTTGTTAATTGCCAGCGCGTGTATGTTGACCAGCTCCTGGGAGGGCAAATCAACCGTTACTTTGCTTCGATCTTCGATCGGTTAACGCCGGATGCCCAAATTCGCAAGAACGTGCTACGCGTTCTTTATGAATCGCTCTTGAGTGAAACCCACAAGTCCTCGCTCTGGACCTGGAAGAAAAGAATCGGGGCTGACGCATCGGAATTCGAACACATTGTTCACCAGCTTCATGTGCGAGAACTGGTTAATTCCAGCGGCTCGTTCGTCGAGGTGAACAATGAATCCACCGTCTGGCTCGATTACCTGCGAGCGACTTATCGGGTCGAGGGCGCAGGCGAACCGCGCGCGTTAGTGATTGCGGACACGCTGATCCAGACCTTGAAACGAGCGCCCCGCACCATGGCGCGTCATTATCGACGCGAATCGGCAGTGGGATTACGCGATCTGCTGGCGCGCTTTAACTGCCAGGAAGTCGCGGCCACGCTATTTCACGACGATCGATTTAAGACCGCCTACAAAGGAATCGAACCTGAACAGGTTGAGGCGGGTTTGGATGCCGAAGCAGATTTGATCAGGTTGCCGCAAATTGTGCACGTCGCGGCTTGCGGGTCGTTCACAGCCACCAGCCGGTTCGGTGATGAAGAGCGTTGCGCCGTCGGCCACGGTTTCGAGGCCGCCGATTATGCCGATCAGAGCGAAATAGTCTGGCTTGCTGCCGAGGTCGAATCCAGGCTTGAAGCCAGCCGGGAGCTGGCACAGGAATGGTTCGACCGTTTGACTGATCTGGCGCACCGCTGTGGATTTGCCAAAGTGCGTGTCTGGTTAATTGCGCCAGAAGGTTTCTCCGCGGAAGCTTGCCGGTTTCTCAATCGCCGCAGCTCGTACGCTTCGAGTCGTCGCCAAATTGAGTTGCTGAGCGCGCGCATCAAACCGGCAGTTGAGACTCGCGAGGCGCACCCGGATGCTGTGAACGAATACGAGTTAGTGATTCCGATGGGCCAGGACACAGAATTAATCGCCGCCCATGCAGTCGAGCAAATAGCGCGGCGGCTCAATTTTCCGGCGCAGGCGATCAATCAAATCAAGACCGCCCTGATCGAAGCGAGTATTAACGCGGCTGAACACAGTCTCAGCCCCGACCGAAAAATTTATCAACGCTTTCGCGCAGAAAATGATAAATTAGTCGTTACGGTAACGAGCCGCGGCGTAGTGCCGGCGGATATGCGAATCGAAGTCGACGGTAGGACTGGGAGCCAAAGCGACCAGAATCGGCGAGGTTGGGGATTAAAGTTAATCCGAACCCTGATGGACGAAGTCGAGTTTGAACATGTCGATGACGGCACGCGATTGCGAATGGTGAAGTACCTGAAAAAATAGCAGTCGCTAAGCAGGCGGCGAACAGCTCACGCCTTCCGGCGATCGGGACAAACAATTTCCGATTCACTAAGGAAGGGAGCCTTAGCGAATATGGCAGACACGGCAGGTCCAGCAACGGTGCGCGCGCGTTGCGTCGGCGACGCGGCAGTCATCTACGCCAGCAATTATCTAAACAAACTCAACGGTGAACGCATTGAGCGTGAGTGCCGGCAGCAACTGGAAGCGGGACGCCGGGCCCTGGTCATTAATTTTCGAGACACCGAGCTGGTTAACAGCATCGGTGTCTCTATTCTTATGGGCGTGATCGACACGGCCGAGCAAAACGATGCGCGGCTGGTTTTCTCGAACGCCAACAGCCATACAATCAATCTGTTCGAGATGCTGGGACTCAGCCGGCATGTGAATCTCGTGAACGACGAGGAGGAGGCGCTGACGCTCCTGAGCGGCAGCACAGTTTAAGCGGCGAATATTCGCGGTTTTCAGGCAGTGAGAATAAATGGATATAAACACGCAACGCCTGGTTCATACCTTTTCGGCGCTGGCTGATCTCGGCCAGGAAATTGCCGGCGCGGGAAACTTTGAAGAAATGCTGGACACCTCGTTCCACGTTCTGCTCGGTTCGCTGGCCATCCGGCGGGGCGCGGTCGCCGCATACGATGCGAACCGGAAACAGATGCGATTTGTAGTCACGCGTGGTTTGGACGATCTGAGCCCGGAGTTATCAATCAGTGATCAGGACGAAACGACTCTTGTGAATCTCGCGGTGGTGGCGTTAACAGAAGAGCAGGTGAATCGCGAAGGCCTCGAGCTTCTAAAGCCGGTATTCGAGGCTGCCAAAATTCAATTGGTAGTTCCGCTAATCGTGCGCCGTCAATTAATCGGGCTCGTCCTGCTCGGCGAAAAGGCGACCGGCGATGCGTTTACCGCTGAAGATGCTGAAACTATCTGTGCTCTCGCACGTCATATCGGAGTTGGCATTCACAGCCATCGCCTGCTGGAAGAAGTGGAAACAAAAGCAGCTGAGAACCGGCGTCTTTACGACGGCCTCCGCGCAATCTACAAAGAAACCGTGCGAGCATTCGCGGCCGCGATTGATATGAAGGATCGCTACACCCAGGGGCATTCGGTGCGCGTGGGCAAGTATGCCGAAGTCATCGCCCGTGAAATGGGTTGGAGCGACGACAAGGTCGAGGGCATAACCATCGCCGGCTATCTTCACGATATCGGCAAACTGATAGTAGATCTCAGCGTCATAAATTCTCCCGATCGCTTTAGCGCCAAGGAATCAAAAGAGATGAGCCGGCACCCGGCGGCAGGCTACGAAATTCTGGCGCCTATTAATCATCCCTACGCAGAGATCCCTCTGATGGCCCGCTATCATCACGAACGCATCGATGGCAATGGTTATCCCGACGGCTTGAAAGGTGACGAGATTCCCATGGGCGCCAAGATCGTTACGCTGGCTGATTCGTTCGATGCGATGACTACGGATCGACCTTATCGGGAACGGCTGCCTTTGCCCGACGTGCTTGCTGATTTTCGTGATAATGCCGGGACCCAGTTTGCTCCCGATGTGGTCAGCGCCTTTTGCCGCGCCTTCCTGAAAGAAATCGACGGGGAGCCGAGAGATCGCCGAATCATGAAACTCTTGAATCGGGGTTACGAAAACATCGAAAGCCTCAGTCCGATGCTGGCAAATCTGATATCGGATCTTGATGAAAAGGGTGGCGTGCGGGCGGCCACCATTCACTAGACGAGTGGGCCGTACCGTTGTTGGTTTAGCGAGGTCATTCTTCCTACTTCGGCTGGATACGCAGAGTATAACTGCAAATCGCGATTTTCTCGTCGGGCTGAACCATGATCCGTTGTTCGCGCGCAGCTTCACGGCCGGAAATTAACGTCGGATTTCTTCCTTTTGGAGTCAGCCAGTAACGCCCCTGATCGTCGAAGGTGAGCGTCGCATGAACACGACTGATCTCCGGGTCGCCTTTGAGAGGCAAATCAACCGCGACTGATCTCGAGCCGCGACCAATAGTGATCTCCGCTCTGGTGATCGGAACAACCGCCTGCCGCACTCCTTCCCGCCACAACTCCATCGAATACAACTGAACCACCCGCGGGCGGACGACCGTGGGTTCGTCGCCGGTTTCGCCTTCGCCGACGCTGGTGATGTCGGATTCTTCTCCGGTTGCGGTGGCGGCAACCGTGGGCGCCTGCGCCGGGCGAACGGTGACCATGGTGTGTCCGGCTTCGGTTTCATCCCAGACCGGTTGGACACGAAACTCGCCTTTGTTCAAAGTGCCGTCGACCCGCAATTCAATCGCGAACGACTTGGCCTGCAGTTGCATTGAACCCGCTAGTTCGCGCGCGCGATCCGAAAGCACATTGAAGAGGCCCTGTTCCAGACCGCGGCGCTTATCACCTTGCCAATCTTTGTCGTCTTCGTTGCTGAGATAGACGATGTATTCGCGCGGAATATAAGTCGGTCCGCCAGGCGGGGTAAACATTTCCCGCTGCATCACGGTTTCCACCTCGCGCGCGATCTTGACGAGAAACTCTTCCCACACGCGCCGCGGCCGCGCATGCTCGCCGGCTTGTTCCAGAAGGTCGTCGGCCGTCTCACCGTCAACCCAGCGTCTAATCGATTCCAGTAAACCCATAACGATCAGTGGTCAGTTGTCAGTTATTAGTGGTCAGTTGTTCGGCGCCAGTCTCATCTAACGACTAACGACTAACTACTGACCACTAACTACTGACTACTGAGAATCAATCAAATCTCAAAAACGTCTTATTCACCCATCCATGATCGGCCGAGCTGGGATCTTTTTTCGGTCGAGCATGTTGCGTTACCTGCACTTCGCACCAATTATTCGCGATGCTGAGAATGCGCACCCGCGATCCTGCTTCCGCCAACCCAACCTGATCATTAGTTGCTCCGGGAGCGCTCCGCAGATTGAGATCGGTTGTGGTAATGCCTTCGCGTCCCACGATTGTTGTGACCTGCGTCGCCTGCTGCTGCTGGTTCCAACGCGACCGCACATAAGCGCCGGTCGCCCATAGAATTCCCGCAAACGTTACCACAAGCAGGCTGCCGACAACGAAAGCGCGCCCGCGTGTGCGGGACGGGACCATCAGAGCCGGTGCAGCGTCCGCCGGAGCAGGAACTTCGCTGTTATGCGGTACCGAAACAGTCACTCGTCCCGGCGCAGTCATTGGCGGCAACATCGTATCCTGTAGGTTGCGCTGTCCTACGGGCACAACGATCCGCGGGCGCGAGTGCCCGTTGCCTGATGCCTGCTCGCGTTGCAATTCGCGGGAGGTTTCAAATCGCGGGCGCGGTGGAGCTTCCGCCACGGCAACATCAACATTTAGATCCAGGCTGGCCGGACGCCGAATGTCGGGTAAGAGCGGGCGCGTGGGCGGCAACGTCGCTTCGCTTAGATCCTCCCAGAACTCCTGGACAGTTTGGTAACGATCTCCGGGCGCGGTCTGAGTTGCCCTTTCCAGAACCTCGCGGACTGAGCCGGCCCAATATTCATCGGCCACCGGCTCAGGCAGTTCGGTAATCGCGTTTTGTGCGAATCGCCGCGGCGCAGCCCCGCAGATCAGCGTATACGCAGTCTTTGCCAGAGAGTAAATGTCAGCCGCCGGCGTTAACTGAAGATGAACTTCTGAACCCGTAGCACTGTCAAAGAGCCTTCCGGTTTGTACTAACGGGTTATGTTCAGGCGCGGCGTAGATGTTAGTGCCGACCCGCGTAATCGCCCCGTCACCTGCCTCTAGTTTTGCGACCCCGAAGTCCGCAATCTTCACTACATCCTGATCTGCCGTCAACAAAAGGTTCTGCGGTTTGATGTCGCGATGAATCACGTTGCACTCATGCGCGTGAGCGAGTCCGGCGCAAACCTGCTGCAAATAATACATCGCCTGTTCCAGCCCGAGCGGCTCACGTCTTCCACGCGCCGCCAGATCACCACCGCTCAGGAACTCCAGCACCAGGTAGTGAAAAGCCACGCCCTGCAGATCGATAGCCGTCCCATGCCCCAGGCGGCTAATGATATTCGGGTGGCGAACTCGATCCAGTGCGACTGCTTCGTTTTGAAAATTCTGGACCAGGGTCCTTTCCAGGTCCTGGTCCTGATAACCGCGCAGCAGCACGTTCAATGCCTTGATCACGACTTTGCGAAAACGCTCGTCGGAGGCGGCGCGATCGCGCGCGACGTAAATCTCGGCATAACTGCCCCGGCTGAGGCAGTCCTCGATGTCATAACGAGCATCGAGCCGGCACTGGAGCAATTTTAACTCAGTCATCGATCTCTAACGCGCTTCACTCTTAATGCTCAGCAACTCATCCAGGGTGCGCATCGCCTTCTGTTCGGCGAGCAGGGCCTCTTGCGTCGGGGTCTTTGGCTTCGTCTTCATTGTCGCGGATGCCGAGCCCAAACGAATCTGAACATCCAACGGCAACCGGCCTTTCGAGTCGGCTGGTAAATTACTGATCGCCTGATCGAAAGCCTGCATTGCATCATGATGATTGCCGGTGAGCATCAAGGCTCGCCCGTACAAATAAAGAAATTCCGGGTCCTTCGACTCGGCGGGTTTGCCGATGCCTTCCTTTGCCATCTCCAGAGGCACATTTTCGCCAATCCATTTTTGCGGATCGCTATCGACGGCATCGCGTTTACGGTCAAAGGCGGTGGCGCGATCATTTTCCTGGGTCGCCGCCGCTGAATTGGCGGACGGCGCAGTTATGGACGAACCTGCTCGAAACATCTGAAAGCGCATCCCGCCATAAAAGGCGCCCGCCGCGACCGCCAAAAACAACAAGAAGACAAAAATACGGAGCATGGTTCGCCCTCCCTGGGCAACCGCCGATCCGCCATTTATTACCGCCGCGCCTTCAGCGGTCACGTTCGTAGCGGGAAAAGCAATACGCGAAGCCGGCGTCAACTGGGTTATCGCGGGCGCGGCCGGGGCAGGAGCAGGAGGCAAAGGTTCCGTCGGCGTCATTTCCGGCCGAGTAGTTGAGATGGTCTCTTCCGCATCGATCGCCTGAAATGCCGGCGCGCCGACTTGTACGATCACGGCGGTGAGATTGTCTTCCGCGCCGCGTTCGTAGCATAAGCGCTTCATTTCCTCGGCGGCCCGATTTGGATTTTCATAGCTCGTCAGCAGCCGGCGCAGCTCAGTATCAGGAATGTGGCGGGTGATGCCGTCTGAACAGAGCAAGAAAGCGGTGCCGTTTTCGACTTCGATCGTTTTCATATCGACTTCAACTGACTCTTCGGCGCCGAGCGCGCGGCTGATTACATTCTTGCTGGGATGATTTGCAGCCTGCTCGGGAGTCATGCGACCGGCGCGAACTTCTTCTTCAACTATCGAGTGGTCGGTTGTCTCGCGATGCAATCTTCCATCGGGACTAATCCGATACAGGCGCGAATCGCCAACGTGCCCGATGGTCGCCCGGTTCCCATCCACGTGAAGCGAGACAATCGTGGTCGCCATCATGGAAAATCGAGGATGCTCAATCGCCATGCGATGAATTGAATTGTTCGCCCGCTGAATCGCCAGCTCCATCAAATCTTCAACGTCGTCACCGTCCTCGACCCGATGCCGAAACGCTTCGTCGAGAACTTCAACTGCGGTTTGTGATGCGACCTCGCCGGCCTCTGCGCCGCCGACCCCGTCGGCCACGGCAAAGATTCCGCGCGCGGGATCAGCCAGCAGCGAGTCTTCGTTGACCGGGCGCTTCTCGCTCAGACCACGATCGGTGATCGAGGCGACACGGAGATCATTCTTAACTGACGCGCTCATTGAACCGCCTCCAGAGGAACAGCATCATCATCAATCTTTCGTTTCGCGCGCGCCGCCGCGCGCGCGTCCTGGGCATTGCGATGCGAAAAAGCCATCAACATACCCAACATGGCAAAACTCGTGATCAGACTAAACCCGCCATGGCTCACAAACGGCAGGGTGATACCGGTCATCGGCAAGGCTCTGGTTATGCCGCCAACGTTAACCAGGGCCTGGATGCCGATCATTGCTGTCAGGCCCGCGGCGCACAACTTCGTAAACATATCACGTGCCTCGATTGAGGTCCGAACCCCGGCGATGACGAAGATTATTACTGCCAGCATAACGATGCCCCCGCCCAGCAAACCCATCTCCTCGGCGATGGCCGCGTAGACATAATCCGAATCAGCAATCGGAATTACTTCGGGAAATCCCAGGCCCAGTCCGCGGCCGCTGGTCTTACCCGAAGCAATGCCGAACACTGCCTGTGCCGGCTGAAAAGCGAGCTTGTCAAACCAGATATCGGTATTAACGCTTTGCTTCATTGCTTCGCTTTGCTCAGCCAGTTCTTTCATGCGCGAATCCTTAGCCAGGGCTTCGTCGTAGTCCTTCTTCCACCAGGATTCCTCTGGCGAGGGCGGATCGAATCCATCCAGCCACAAATGAAAACGCTGCTGAATGCGCGCCGGCAAAGCATGCTGGATCGGTCGCGCGATTGTAGGCAGCATGGGCACCTTCTCCTGAATGTCGCGGGGCAGCGCGCCCACCACCAGGATTGCGATCACCAACAACACCGAACCGACAAAAACCAGCAACTGCGGCCAGCGCCGCACCGCGACCAGATAAAGTGTTGTATATGCGCCGATGAAGATGAGCATTTGCCCAAAGTCCTTCAGCGCAAAAAATGGAATGAAGGGAATCAAGGCCATAACCACAAGCGGGACGATGTCTCGCGCACGCGGGATTCCCCAGTAAGTGCGACCAAGATCCTTGTATCTGGCGGTCAGGATCCCCGCGAAGCCGAGCAGAAACGGAACTTTTGCCGGCTCCCAGGGCGTGGTGTTGCCGGCGGCCTTTCCCGCGCTCGAATAAACGATGGCTGCAGCCAGTGGGACCAGTGTGAGCAGCACGATGATGAAGTTATGGCGTTGAATCCAGGACAAGAATCGATCGTTAACACAAAATGCATACGCAATGGCGAAACAGATCAGAGATACTACGGGAATCCAGGTATAGCTTGCGGTGAATGCATTCTGAAGTGAATAGCTCGACTCCTTTAAAGGTAATTCCGGCTCGGGGGCTCCGGCAGGCAGTGGGGGCAGGCCCATCATCTGGCGCTTGGTCGCGTCATAGTTTTCATTGATGTAGCGCAAACGCAAAGCGTCGGTCTTTTCCTGACGTGCCTCCGCTTTGTTCCGCGCGTTGTATTCCGGATCACTGTAAAGACGATATTGGACGAGCAAGCCGACCGAGAAAAGGAGAATCGCGGTGGTATAGAGCGTCCAGTTGCCTTTGAACTTTTTCGATACGGAAAGCCAGAGGGCGAGCACCATGATTGGGAGATACATGAAGAGGTCGCGCGCTGCGCCAATCCACGAGGTGCTGTAACCGCGAATAAGAGCGGCGCGATGAATTCCGACGTAGCCCACGATCTCGATTACGATTAGGGCCAGCAGAATCAATAAATGGGATGAAGCGCGGTTCTTCATTTAATCAATCTGCCTTCATCTCGGCGTCGGCTGTGATCCTGGTTGTGCCGGCGGTCGCCGCGGGCTCGGCCGCGATGACGGAGTTGGCCGGGCAACCTGGGTCGGTCCTCCGCTCAAATATCCAAGCTCTTTCGCCTTTAGAATTAGTTGGGCGGCGATCGGCGCCGCGTTCTTGCCGCCATAAAAACTTATGCCCGGTCCCGGCCCTTCCAGCAAAACAGCCATGGCAATTGCGGGTTTATCAAGCGGCGCAAAGCTTAGATACCAGGCGTCGCTGCGCAGCTTGTCGGCCAAAACGATTTCTTCGTATTGCCTGATGATCCTGCCTTTTGAATCGCGCTCGCTTACCAGGCGCGTCATCGGCCTGCTGGTTTTCGGATCGATAATCGGTACCGCCTTCTGGGCGGTGCCCGTCTTGCCGCCGCTGCGAATGCCTGCGGCTTTCACCGGTCCCATAGCTGAGTCCGCCGTTCCGCCTTCCGTTACCATGTTCATAATATGTCGGATCGTGGCAGCCTGTGGCGGGGTTAGCACGGCATTGAAAACTTCCGGAGGGCGGTCGTATTCAACCTTCGGTTTCATCAGTTTGCCTTCCAGATTGGCGGCCGTCGAAATCAGAAGCGCCATCTGAAAGGGCGTCATTTGCGAGGCGTATCCCTGGCCGTAACCTTCGTACATCAGTTCGCATCGCGTTGAGTGCGGTCCGGCTTTAAGCCATGCCTCGGTAGGCGCTATCGCCTTCTTGATAGCGTTAGTGCTCGCATTCCAAATTTCTGGTTCGCGCCGGCCCTGCCCGTCGCCGCTAAGGCTGTCGTAAGCTCCCAGCCCGACCAGCTTGGCGGTATCACGAATACGCGGTCCGCCTAACAAAGTCCCGAGGTACGAAAAATAGATGTTGCTGGACTTCTGATAAGCCACGTCGATTCCAATGTTGCCGCACGCTTCGCAGCCCCCGTTGTCGTCGGTGATGGTCTTGTCGCAGCCGGGAGGGGAAAAACCGCCGCCGGTACTGAAGCGTACGTCGGTCATTCCGTTGCGAAACGCAGTGAACATCATCAGCGTTTTGAAAGTTGACCCGGGCACGTAATATTCGTTGAGCGCGCGATTCAGTAAAGGTTTTTCCTTGCGATCGTTTTCGAGTTTGATCCACGTTGCTTCGTCCTGCGAATCCCTGAGGCTGTACGAGGGATTGCTGTACATCGCCAGCACGTCGCCCGTTTGCGGGTTGAACATCACCACCGCGCCGTGATTGCCTTTCAGTTGGTCGACCACCGCCTGCTGAAGGTCCTTATCAATCGTCAGCGTGTAGTCCTTGTTCATTTTTTGCTCTACGGTTTCGCCACGAATGATCTGCCAGACCTCGGGCACGGCGCCACCTTCATTGCCGAACAGCGCGCGCTCCAGTCCGGGCTCGCCCCGATCAGAGCCGAGGATGTGCGCCAGCGCGGCATCCATCGGGTAATCGCGCACGATGTCGCCGTCGGAGTTTTTCTTGTAATAAGCCAGCGGGCGGCCCTTGCGATCGTATATCCACCCTCGCAAAGTCGATTCCGAAAGGCGCCGGTTACGAAGGTCCTTGTAGCTGAGCTGCTGAAACTTTTCGTTGTTGTCCTGCGCATAGCGAGCCCAGTAAACATGAAACCCAAAGATTGCGATCGCCAGCAGCATGAACAGAATTCGCCAGGCCTTCAGGCCGCGATTGGTCGTCGTCGCGCCCAGTCGCTTGCGCACGTCCTTCGGCAGGCTCGATGGCGAGGTAGGAGCACTCGGAGTGCGTCGAAGCCAGATTCGAATTAAGGAAAGAATCAGCGCCAGGGCAACCAGGGAAAGGCCGGCGATGTAGATCAGGGTCAGCCACGCGGGCAATTTTTCCGGTGCGGTCGCGGGCGAGGGCGTTGCGGTTTGAAAGAAAAGTACGAGCGCCATCTTTATGGATTGACCTTGCGAAAGCGAACTTCGACGTCGCCAAACGCTATGACATCTCCATCGACGATGGGGCGGGCTTCTCCGTAGGGGATACGGACGCCATTGATATGCGTCCCGTTTGTAGAACCGGTGTCGGCGACCAGCAGAGTGCCGAGGCCGTCCATCTTTAGTGCCGCATGAATTTTGGAAACACTTGTATGATTAAGATGAATTTCGTTATCTGTCGCTCGTCCGACGTTCAACCGTTTTCCGCCTGGGGTAAAAGTCAGCGGTATTTCGCGTGACCCTTCGGGCAGAGTAACGCGCGCGGTAATCGAAACTTCATTTTTTTCCTTTGGCGCACCCTTCCACGATTTTTGCAGCTCGTTTTCCAGGTCCTGCTGCTTCAGCTCTTCTTCAAATTCTCCGAAGGTGGGTTCGACGGAAATACCGGTCGAGAATATGTCGACATCGGTTTCGACCGTGACCGGCCCAAGGGTTCGATAGCGGTTATCGTTAATGTGATCGATGGCCGCCGCCAGGACTTCCGCTTCCAGCCGCTTGGTGACTTCGGGAGGCGTCTCAGAATGCTTGCCCCATTCAACCTTGAGTTTCAGATGATGCGGCGCGATGCGGTCGCTACCACTTTCCTTGCGAACCCGCTCGTCAATCCGCGCGTTCATGCGCTGGATTAGCTGATCGCTGGTCAGGCCGGTCCTGGGATCGATGGTGCGCCCAAGCTTGCGGTCGACGACGTCGCCCACGCCCTCAAGCACCCGACGCATTAGTCGCTCAGGCAAAATTGTGTCGCGCCGCTTTTTCGGCTCTGAATTTCGCTCGTCAGCCATTGAAAGACAATACGATTTCGAGTTTAGAGGGGTTTCGGCTTCTTAAGATCATTCTTATTCTAGCTGAAACCTGGCGGTCTTTGTAATCCGGCGACGTTAGGCAGGGGGACAACGCTGCATGGACGCTTCGTAAAGCAAGATCCCGGCGGCCACGGCAACGTTCAAACTTTCCACCTGACCAGCCATCGGAATGAATACCGATTGGTTCGCGGCCGCGATCTCGTCATCTGAAAGACCAGTCGATTCGGGGCCGAGAATCAGCGCGCAGGGCTTCCGCCAGTCGAACTCAGTAAATGGCTTTTGTCCGTGAACGACCGCACAAATGCTGCGGATGTTTTGCTCGGCGCACCAGACGATCGCGTCCGCATAACTCGCACCCGTGCGGACCGGTAAACGAAAAGCCGACCCCATCGCGCCGCGCAGCGACTTTGGTGAAAAAGGATCGGCGGTATTCGGCGTCACGATCGCGCCGGTAACGCCGGCCGCTTCGGCAGTCCGCAGAATGGCGCCGACATTCACCGGGTTATTTATTCCGTGCAGGATAACAACAAGGGGCGTGCTGGATTGTTTTTCCTGAAACTCTTCCTGGCTGATTACTGGTCGGGAGGCGAGCAGGATTATTCCCTGCGGAGTTTTGGTGTACGAGATCGATTCCAGCAGGTTCTCGCTAACGACCGCGGTCTTGTCTGCGCCGGTTTCAATTTCAGCGATCAACGTCGCGGCTCTGTCTTTGCGAGCAATCTGATCTGAATAAATCAAGGCTTCGATTTTCAAATCAGATCGCAGCGCTTCTTCGCAAAGGCGCAAGCCTTCAATGAAGATTAGATCGTCGACCTTGCCGTCGCGGACCGAACGCGCGCGGCGAAGCAGGGAATTGTCGCGGCTGGTGATCTTCATTGCCAATTGTCGATTCCCGATTTCCGATTGCCAACCTGCGGATCTCGACTATTATTCGAATTCCTTCGTCATCCAGCAAAACTTCCGGAGCAACCCTGGGCTACATTTCAAATCGGCAATTCAATCTCCGCCCAAACCGGCCAATGGTCCGAAACATTCAAAGCCCTGGCTACGCCCGAGCGAATAACCCTGGCGCCTCGGACAAAGATCCAATCGGCGTGAAAGCGCAAGCCGGCGCCACGCCAGGTCGCGACATCGGTAGAAAACGGCGTCGAGAAACCCTGCGATTCCATCAGCTTTCTAATCTCGGTCGCCTTCTGTTTTGAGAGCGTGTTGAAATCGCCGAGCACAACTGTCGGTTCTTCACCCTTATTCGCGTGTTCCAAAAGGCTTTCCGTCTGCGCGTGTTGATTGCCGAGCGGTCCATGCGGATCAATGTGAACATTGAAAAGCCGCAGCCTTTCGGCGCCCAAATTAACGGTCACCGCCATTGCCAGCCTCGGCCGCCAGGGACAGTCATGCCAGGGCAGGTCGATTCGCGTAATCTCGTTAAGCGGCAATCGGCTCAGAATGGCAACGCCCATGTCGCCTTGATCGTCCTCCCGGACCTGCTCTTCAAAATTCAACCACCATTCGCGCTGCTTTGGCTTAACTCCGCGCGGCAATCCCGCGCTGATATGAACATAAGCGAAATCCATTGCTTCAGCGAGGCGAGCCGCGATGTACTGGCCGCCGGCGCGGCTTGTGCCTTTGTCAGCTTCCTGCAATGCTAGAATGTCGGGCGGCGGCAAAAGGACGTTTTCAGAGAACGCTCGCGCAGCCGTTTGTATGTTTCGGGTGATGGCTTCTGCGCGCTTTATGGGAAAGTTGTATCCGATCTTGCGCAGCAATCCGGAAGCGATGAGATAGCGGCCGACGGCATAACGTATGTTGTACGAAGCCAGGGTTAAGCTTGATTTGTTTCCGGACTCTCCGCTAATCGCGGATTGATTTCCAATTTCAATTCCCTGGCTCGGATCATCAGAAAAATAGCTGACGGGCGCGCTCACGCTGAGAATCTTTACGCGAACTCGTTTTGATTTGCAAAAGGAATAACAGCAGTAGGCAGTACCCCGAGCGTCAGAGACAACATATGTCCAGAAACATAATCGCGGTCGTTGATGATCTCTTCTTCGCGTCAAAGATTCGTGGAACGGCAGAGCAGGCCGGCGTGCAGGTCACTTTCCCGCGTGGGATTGACGCGGTGATAGAGGCAGCCCGGCGTGATCAGCCTTCGCTCGTCTTATGTGATCTCCACGCGCAGAAGATTGACACCATCGAACTCGCGCGCGCCTTGAAGGCAGATGAAAGCACCAGCCAGATCCATCTGGTCGGCTTTTTTTCTCACGTTCAAACTGAATTGCATGACAACGCTAAGCAGGCGGGTTTTGATCGAGTAATTCCGCGCTCGGCGATGGCGAAAAATTTGATTGGTATTTTGGCCGGCAGCGAGTAAGGCGCTAGGCCACCGGCTGAGGCGCGACTACTTCATGGATCGGCCGCACTTCCTGAATCAGCTGGTCGAATTGATCGAGCGTCAGAGCCTGTGCCCCGTCAGATAAAGCCTTTTCGGGCTGATCATGGACTTCAACAATCAATCCGTCCGCGCCTACCGCCACCCCGGCGCAGGCGAGTGGAATCACCATATAGTTCTTGCCGGTCCCATGTGAAGGATCGACGATGACTGGTAGATGTGAAATTCGGCGAACGGCGGGAATGGAAGCGAGGTCAAGCGTGTTGCGCGTGTGCTGGGCGAAGGTGCGCACGCCGCGCTCACAGAGCACGACGTTATAGTTTCCTTCCGACATTATGTATTCGGCAGCTAGCAACCACTCGTCGAGGGTTGCTGACAAGCCGCGTTTCAGCAGCACCGGCAGATGCGAGCGACCGGCGCGTCTGAGGAGCGAGAAATTCTGCATATTGCGCGCGCCGATTTGGATCACGTCGCCGTATTTCTCGACCAGATCGACACTGTTTTCATCAAGTGCTTCCGTCACGATCTTGAGTCCATAAGCTTCTCGAACTTCCGCGAGTATCTTTAGTCCCTCCTCGCCCAGGCCCTGGAAAGCATATGGAGAAGTACGCGGCTTGAATGCTCCACCGCGAAAGAAACGGGCCCCGCTGCGGCGCACGACTTCAGCAACTGCGAATGCCTGGGCATGGCTTTCGATGGCACAGGGTCCGGCGATGATTGCCAATTCGTCGCCGCCAATGGCGGCGTCGCCCACGCGGACTATCGTCTTCTCTGGTCGCAGATCGAGCGTAATCAACTTGTATGGCTTGCTGACACGAATTGCTTCGCTGACCCCGGGTAGATTTTCAAAGCGCGTCGGGTCGACCGCGCCCTGGTTGCCGGTAATGCCAATGGCGGTGCGCGTCGCTCCCGGCATGGGGTGCGGTTTAAGTCCGAGTTCGGTGATGACCTCGCACACCTGCGCAACTTGCGCGTCGGTGGCATCGGCTTTCATAACGATTAACATTGCGAACTATAGTAAATCCTAAATCGTGAAATCGTAAGTCGCGGCGCGCATCAGAAGTTTGGAGTACCGCCTTCAGGCGGAATCGAGATGACCTCAACGACGGCCGGCTGAAGCCGGTACTCCAGGCCGAAGCAAGGCCACCGGCCATGCAACTACATTCTTTCCGGCACTTCAATTCCCAACCTGGCCAGCGCCGCGGTCAATTGCTGGCGCGTGTAATCCGCGACCGTCATCAGCACCGCTTGCTTCACCTCGTCTTCTTCTCCAAGGATTCGGTGGCGATGATAGAAAAGATTAAACGCGCGCGCGAGATTGAACGTATATTTTGCCAGGACGGCCGGCTCGGCGCTCGTCGCGGCCTCTATATCGCCTTCGAGGATGCTGCTCACCTCGTCTTTGCGTTCGCTGATTATCTCTCTTGCCCGGGGCAGGGCATCGCTCTCGTTACCCAGCTTCCGAAAAATAGAATTTGCGCGCACCGCCGCGTATTGGCAGTATGGCCCGGTTTCACCTTCAAAAGACAACGCTTCTTTGAAGTCAAAAGCAATTACCGAATTGCGCGTGAACTTAAGGAGAAAATATCTCAGCGCGCCTACCGCGATTGCATGAGCAGTCTTGCGCTGTTCCTCTGCGGCAAGATCAGCGTGTCGATTTTTCACTTCGGCGAGCGCGTCGGCTTCCAGACGATTAATCAAATCGTCGGCTTTCACGCCGAGGCCCTTCCTCCCGCTCATCTCGACGTAAGGGCGTTTTCGATCTTCATCAGACAATTCAATTCCGAGTTCTTCACAGGCGACCGGCGACAGGGCGACCATTTCGTAGGAGAGATGCACGCTTGCTTCTTCGCCGAGCTGAGGAACTACGGCCGCGACACCCTTGCGCACAATTTCCTGCGGATACGATTGTCGGGAATCGATTACGTTATAGACGATCGTACCGCCCCCAAACTTCGGCCGCGGCACTTCCGGCTGGACCTCGGCATTCGGTTCCGTCGTCGTGACCCAGGTGGCGTGCCCATCCGGATCCGATCGAAATGGTTTGTAGTTGAAGTCCAGTCCCAGTTGACCAAGCTTCCAAAGCTGATAGGCGATGTCCTTGCCCGTATACGTCACGGTGCCGTTCGAACGCACAATGATCTTGTCCGATTCATGCTCTTCGGTGCCAGTGTGCGACTCAAAAGGCATGACCCAGCAGCCACGATTGCGACCCTCAGCCTGGAAATGGATGACGCCGCGTTGTTTCATCAACTCAAACGCCCGCTCCCAGAAATGCAGATGAAGAATTTCTGATTCTCGCGCCAGCAGGTCGTAACGGATGCCCAGACGTTCCATGGTATCCAGAATCTGCTCGACATTACGCGTGGCAACATAGTCAGCCAGTTCCGCCGTCGAATTGTTTCCCTCTTCAATCGCATGCAGAACTTCCGTGCGCAGTTTTAGCTTGTCCGGATTGGATTCACCTTCAGCTTTTCCATCCCGATAAAACAAACCGACGCGCGTGTACAGGTCCCAGCAGTAGTAATCAAACGGCCGATCCGCCGAGAGAGAACGATCGAGCGATTTGATGTCGTCGAGATTCATCTGCTCGATATGCATAAAACCGACAACCACGTCGGCGACCTGCACCCCGGTGTTATCGATGTAGTTCTGCACTTCCACCGGATTGCCGGCGGCTTGAAGGATATGCACAAACGTATCGCCAATTACCGAGTTGCGGACGTGGCCGATATGCGCCGCTTTATTTGGATTAATGCTCGTGTGCTCGACCATCAGTTTTGAAGCCGTGGTCCTGGTTTCTCCTGTCCGCCAGCCAGGGGGCGAGACACTCGTGGTCGACAATTCGGCCAGCAGACTCGCCCGATCGAAGAACACGTTGAGGTATCCGGCGCCGGCAACTTCAACCCGCGCGACTTCGTCAATCGTTTCGAGCCTTGATTTGATTGCCTCAGCGATCGTCCGCGGCGCGCGCTTTTCTCCACCCTTCTGCTTGATTTGCTTCGCCAGTTCGAAGGCGATGGGAAAAGCAAGATCGCCAAGCTCTGTGCGCGGCGGTACTTCAACCGCCGGCTGATCGAGTTCGATATCGAAAAGCTCGCGAGCAGCCTCGCGCAGGCTCGCCTTCAATCCGTTTTGAAGTTCGATTAGATTCACTCGATTTCTCAGAAAACTCCCTCTCCCTCTGGAAGAGGATTGCGGTGAGGGAAGTAGCGGCCGTCTGAGGCCCTCTCCCTCACCCTCTCCAAAGGCAATTACATACTTAACTCATGCGGTCTAACAAAACTGCCGAAGAAGGTGCAATTAGGTCCGAAGGACCGTCATTAAAATAGCCACGGTCGTGAGACCGTGGTTGATGGAGTCATCAATAGTCGAGCGCCGAAGGTGCGGCATTAACCCTCTTATCACACAGCTTGCGAGAGATGCCGGCCCTGCGGGCCTTGATTTCATCTCGACTTTCGATCCACGGCCTTACGGCCGTGGCTACTGAATACCGCGCCTTCGGCGCTGTCACGACCGAAGATGAATGTCATTGTTAGTGAGTCAAATATATTTCTCCCCTCCCAAAGGAAGAGGAAATAAAAGCAAACGGCTATTGTATTGAATCGCTGCCCGATCGCGAAATTGCGAGGTGTTGCTGTGCTTTGCTACCATCCGAGGTTTCAGCATGGAGGTAATGACCCGTCCATTGATTTCCGCAAAGCTTCGCGAACGATTCGCGAACGCGGAGCGTGTTGTGGTCTTAACCGGCGCGGGCGTCTCGGCCGAATCCGGCGTCCCGACATTTCGTGGAGGAGGCAATAGCGCGGTTTGGAAAGGATTGCCCTTTGATGTCATCTCATCCGCAGGGATGCTCGCGCGCGATCTGCCGGTGGTCTGGGAATGGTTTAATTATCGGCGAGGCGTGCTGGCGACTCTTAAACCGAATCCGGGACATGAGGCGATTGCTTCCTGGGAAAAGCAATTCAAGGAATTCACCCTGGTAACACAGAACATTGACGGTTTGCATCAAGCGGCAGGTTCGCGGAACGTGATTGAACTTCATGGCAGCATTTGGCGCGCGCGCTGCTTTGAGTGTGGCGCCCGCGTTCAGGTAAGCGAATTGAAATTCGACGATAGCGTGCCCGTTTGCTTTGAGTGTGGCGGACATCTGCGCCCGGACGTGGTGCTGTTTGGCGAGATGCTTTCGCCCGGCGCGTTCGAGCAAGCAGCCGCGGCCGCCGGTCAATGCGAGCTGTGTTTTGTCGTCGGCACCTCGGCCGTGGTTTATCCTGCGGCCTCGATTCCGGAAATTGCCCGCACGGGTGGCGCATGCGTCGTCGAAGTCAATCCGGAACGGACACCGCTGTCTGATTTGTGCGATGAAGTTTTGACGGGCAAAGCCGGCGAGATTTTGCCACTACTCAGGACAGAAGGCAGTAAGGAGTAGGCAGAAAGCAGAAGGCAGAAACCCGAGCCTCAGCGAGGATACAAAGGGCAGAAACCCGAGCGTCAGCGAGGGTGCAAAACGGCTGAAACCCGACCGTGAGAGCAGAAGGCAGAAACCTGAGCGTCAGCGAGGATACAAAAGGCTGGACCCGACCGTGAAGCAGAAGGCAGAAACCCCAGCCTCAGCGAGGGTGCATGCAAGGAGTCTCAAACCAGGAGCCCGCGGGCTTCTGACATGATGTTATGAAAACACTTTACTTCGACTGCTTTGCCGGCGCGAGCGGTGACATGATTCTCGGTGCCCTGGTCGGCGCCGGCCTTGAACCGAGCGCGCTGATCGAACAGTTGCAACTGCTCGGGGTCGCAGGTTGGAAGCTGGATTTCGAGAAGGTTCATCGCTCGGGAATCAGCGCTACTTACGCTCGGGTCCAAACAGCGCACGAGCACGCGCACAGGCACCTCAGCGATATTCTCAATATTATTTATGATTCGCGCTTAAACCCATCGATTAAGGACCGGGCGGCACTGATTTTTTCCCGGCTCGCTGAGGCTGAAAGCCGCGTTCACAACGAGCCAATCGAGAAGATTCACTTTCACGAGGTTGGCGCCCTCGACGCCATCGTTGACGTCTGCGGAGCGGCAATCGGTTTTGACCTGCTGGGCATCGACCAATTCATTTCTTCCCCACTACGTGTGGGTTGCGGGATGACCGAGATGGCCCACGGCCGTTTTCCAATTCCACCGCCGGCAGTTGCTGAACTCCTGAAGGGGAAGCCTATTTACGCCGGCGACCTGGAGGGCGAGTTTGTTACGCCAACCGGGGCGGCGATTATCACGAGCGTTTGTAATCGTTTCGAAGCGATACCGCCCATGCGGATTGAAGCCAGCGGCTATGGCGCAGGCACGCGAAATCCCAGGGGTTTCCCCAACGCTTTACGGATATTACTGGGAGAGACGGAAACCGCGGGCGACGTTATGGAAGAGACTTTGTTGATGATCGAAACGAACATCGATGACATGTCGCCACAACTCTTCGGTCACGTAATGGACCGCGCGTTTCAACTGGGAGCGCTTGATTGTTATCTCTCCCAGACGCAGATGAAGAAGGACCGTCCCGGTACCTTGCTTTCAATTCTTTGCCGGCCGGCTGATCGCGAGAAGTTCATGCAGCTCCTTTTTGCCGAGACCACGACAATAGGGGCGCGCAGTTATGAAGTGAGGCGCCGCGCGCTTGCTCGCGAGACGGTTACCGTCGAGACGCAATTCGGACCCGTTGATGTTAAAGTTGCACGGATCAATAACGGCAGCGTAAAGGCGATGCCGGAATTCGAACAATGTCGCGCCGCCGCGACAAAAGCAGGAGTTCCACTCAGGGAAGTCGAAGAAGCTGCGCAACAGGCTTATGCATGTCAGTACCATCGCCGTGAGCGGATAAATCTCGATTGAGCGTTAAGGTATGAGCGCCCGAGTCCACAACATTAAGAACCGAAAAAAGCCGCAGAAGATCGATTTGGATCGCATCGCCCGCGGAGTGCGCCTGATTCTTGAGGGCATCGGCGAAGATCCGGATCGCGAAGGCTTGCGTGGCACGCCGCAACGCGTTGCTGAGATGTATGCCGAACTCACCTCCGGCATGCGAGAGGACGCCAGCGTTCACATCGTGCCTTTGTCAGGCAACAAGCACGACGAGATGGTCATCGTGAAAGACATCTCGCTCGCCTCGTTATGTGAACACCATCTCGCGCCGTTCGTCGGCAGATGCCACATCGCCTATATTCCAAAGAACGGAAGAATTCTCGGCGTTTCGAAACTCGCGCGATTGGCCGAAACCTTCGCGCGCCGTTTGCAATTGCAGGAGCGGCTCACTTCGCAAATTGCCAACACGCTCTTCGAAGAGTTACAGCCGCTCGGCGTCATGGTCGTAATCGAGGCGGAACATACGTGCATGACTTTGCGGGGCGTCAAAAAATCAGGCGCGAAAACTGTGACTTCAGCCGTCCTGGGTGGTTTTCGCAAAGACTCGCGCACGCGCGCAGAAGCGATGGCCCTGATAATGGGGAAAGGCTAACATTCGGGAAACGCCAGGGGGCGAAAGTTATATAGCTTTATGGTGGCAATGTGGATAAACTGAAGTCGCTATGGAACGGATAAGGAAACAGACTGACGGGAGCTCGGAGTTGCCTCCCGAACATGTCTACATTGCTCGTCTCAGCAATGTCAGAGGCGGGAACCCTATTGTTGCCGGCACCCGAATTGGGGTCCATGACGTGGTCGCTTTGTTACAGAACGGCGAGACTGTTGACAGCATAATTACTCAGAGTTTCCCTGCCTTAACGCGAGCACAAGTTTACGCGTGTCTAACCTACTACGAAGATCATCGAGGAGAAATTGACTTGCTGGTGGCCCGACAGATGAGTCCGGGCTAGACATCTTGAGGTTTCTGTTCGACCACGATGTACCCGATGATATGGCATATGGTTTGACGGCGATGGGCCACGAAGTTTTCAAGCTCCGAAATCTGCTTGATCCCCAAACAAAAGACGAGGATGTGCTGCGGTACGCTACCCAAAACGACTGCGTGCTCATTACGTGCAATCGGGACGATTTCCTGACAGCTGCACAGGTAATTCCTCACGCCGGCCTCATTGTATTGATCCGCCGCAGGGCGCGTATTCGCGAACGCGTAGCGTTGTTGCGTCTTTTGGATAGAGCGGGCGAAGAAGGAATCCGTAACAACATCAATTTTGCTTAACTGGAATCTTGTACAAGAATATGACAACTCAGGTAATAGCCATTCTAGTAACGATCGCAATCGCGATCACGTGCGCAGCTCAGCAAAATAGGACTGTGCCGAGCGCCATCAACGAGAGTCAGTTGCGCGCGCACATCAAGTTCCTTTCCGACGATCGGCTCGAAGGACGCGGCACCGGCGCGCGCGGTGGCGAGCTGGCCGCTCTGTATGTCGCCGAACAATTTGAGGCGATGGGCTTGAAAGGCGCGGGCGCAAAAGGCAGTTTCTGGCAGCCGGTATCGCTGGTCGGCGTGAAGGCCGATCCCAAAACGGAACTTCGAGTCAAAGGTCAGGATCGATCCGAAGTCTTCAAATTCGCAGACGATTTTGTCGCCTTCACCGGCGCGCAGACCGAACGAGTGAACGTCAACGCGGATCTCGTTTTTGTCGGCTATGGAATCGACGCGCCGGAACAGAAGTGGAATGACTACAAAGGCCCGGCCGAGGATTATCGCGGCAAGGTTCTCCTGATGCTGGTCAACGACCCGCCGGCAACCAGCGCAGAGCCTAATCTCTTCGGCGGCCGCGCGCTCACCTACTACGGACGTTGGACCTACAAATACGAAGAGGCCGCGCGCCGTGGCGCGATCGGGGCAATTCTCCTGCACACGAGCGAATCGGCGGGCTACCCGTGGAGCGTCGTGCGCACCTCAAACGGTTCGTGGCGATTTGATATCGCTCGCGGCGGTGGTGATAAGTCGCCGTACCTGCAAGTGCGATCGTGGATGACCGACGAAGCAGCACATCGAATGATGCGACTTGCGGGGCTGAATCTCGACGAACTGCGCCGGCAGGCAGCAACGCGCGATTTCAAACCCGTAAAGCTGGGGTTGACTGCGTCGCTCGATCTGAATAGCGAGTTAAAGCGGGTCGAAGCACCGAACGTGGTCGCGATTCTTCCCGGGCGCGATCCGAAACTCCGTGACGAATATGTCGTTTTTTCCGCGCATTGGGATCATTTCGGCATCGGCGCTCCGGATAAGAACGGCGACACGATCTACAATGGCGCGCTCGATAACGCGAGCGGGGTCGCTTCGGTCCTCGAAATTGCCCGGGCGCTCTCGAGTTTGCCGGCGGCCGAAAAGCCGCGTCGCTCGATCCTGTTTCTGATTCCTACGGCCGAAGAGCAGGGCCTGTTGGGCTCTGAATGGTACTCAAGACACCCGCTGGTACCGATTGCGAAGACGGCCGCCAACGTGAATCTCGATTCTATGAATATCCTCGGGCCGACGCACGACTTTGTGGCGCTTGGCGCCGAGCGTTCGACTATGAAAGCCATCGTCGATCAGATTGCGCGCGAACGCGGGCTGGCAATTTCTCCCGATCCGCGACCAGAGCAGGGCTCGTTCTACCGTTCCGATCATTTTCCATTCGCAAAGGTCGGCGTGCCTTCAATCAGCTTTAAGGAAGGCGACGAATACATCGGCCATCCGAAAGGTTGGGGCGAAAAGAAGTTTCGCGAATACAATGAAGCGCATTATCACCAGCCGTCCGACGAGTACTCGGATAATTGGGATTTCCGCGGCATGATTCAGGAGGCTGACTTTGCGATGACCATCGGGCGGCGGGTCGCGGACGCGAACACGATGCCGAAATTCAATCCCGGCGACGAATTCGCGAAGAACAGCAAACGGTGACAAGTAATGGGTGATAAGACAAGACTGGTCACCTATCACCATCACCTGGCACCAGAATGACTTTCTACGTAACCACACCCATTTATTACGCCAACAGCCTGCCTCATCTCGGTCATCTGTACACGATGATCGTGGCGGACACGATCGCGCGCTCTAAACGCCAGCAGGGAATCGAAACCTTCTTTCTTACCGGCACCGACGAGCACGGAATTAATATCGAGCGCGCCGCCGCGCGTAACCACCGCACCCCGCAAGAGCAGGCCGATTATGTGGTCAACTATTTCAAGAAGATGACTGCTGCTTTTGGGCTGGATTCCCTTCATGGTGGTTACGACATCTTCATGCGAACGACCGAGGCTTTCCACTACGAAGGGGTCGGCAAATTCTGGCGCCGGGTCGCGAAAGCGAAAACGCCAAAAGGCCGCGATGCTCTTTACAAAGGACACTATGAAGGCTGGTTCTGTGCGGCCTGCGCGGCTTACAAGACTGAAGACGAGTATGCAAAGCCCGCTAATCCCGGCGATCAACCGACATGTCTGATCCATGAAACTAAACTGGATAGAGTCTCGGAAGAGAGCTACTTCTTTCGGCTGTCTGATTACGATCAGGCATTGCTTGAGTTGTATGAATCGCGTCTTGATTTTGTCCAACCCGATGCGCGGCGCAATGAAGTTAAGAGTTTCGTGAGCGGCGGCCTGCAGGATCTTTCTGTCAGCCGTTTACGATCTTCGGTAAGTTGGGGGATTCCGGTCCCGGACGATCCCAATCACACGATGTACGTATGGTTCGATGCGTTGACCAACTACATCACCGCCATCGGATTTGGCAACCGCCAACAAAACAGCGCGATTGGTTTTGAAAAATTCTGGCCGGCACTCCATCTCGTAGGCAAAGACATCCTGCGTTTTCATGCCGTGTATTGGCCGGCATTTCTCATGGCTGCCGGCGTCGAGCAGCCGCGGGCGATCGTCGCCCATGGAATGTGGGTCGATCCCACGGGCCGAAAGATGTCGAAGACGCTCGGCAACACGATCGAATTGGACGTGCTGAATGAGTTTTTCCCAACCGACGCGATTCGTTATTTTTGTTTGCGCGAGATGGTCTTTGGCCAGGACGGAAGATTTGGCTATGAGAATTTGATCGATCGCACGAATAGCGATCTGGCCAGCGGGCTCGGCAACCTCTCAAGCCGCACGTTGACGATGATCCGCCGTTATTGCGAGGGGCGCGTCCCTTCCGGAAATATCTCGGATGAGGGCGTGTTGCCGGCGAAGCGGGCCGGCGTGGACAATGATGACAGCGCGATCGCCGGATTTGTTTCGCACGCGCGCGATGAATTCATTCGTTACTTCGAGGAGTTATCCTTCAGCCGCGCGCTGGAGGTTGCCTGGTCCATCGTCGCTCGCATTGACAAGATTATCTCTGACGCCAAGCCGTGGGACCTCGCGAAAGATGCCGGCCAGCGCCAGACGCTCAACGCTGTGCTTTATCGGGCCGCCGAAACTCTGCGTTGGCTATCCGTGATGTTGTACGCGACGATGCCCGAAACGTCGCGGGAGATTTACTCAGGCCTTGGCTTAACGAACCAGGTATCAAATATTGATCCTAAGGGATTGCGCTGGGGAGAACTTCCTCCCGGAACGGCTATCGGCGAAGTGAAGCCGTTATTTCCCAGAATAGATAAGGCGAAGACTATGGAAGAAATCGGAAGACAGAGATCAGAGGTCAGAGATCAGAAATCAGAAGATGCAGAAACCCGACCGTCAGGGAGGGTGCAAAGCGATTCGGAAACGCGACCGTCAGGGAGGGTGCAAGGAGAGGCCGGCTTGGGAACCGCGCAGGGCTCAGGTCAGCACACGACCGAGGCTGAGGCCGTAGCGGGCGTGGCCAATTTCATCGACATTACTGATTTCGCCAAAATCGATCTCCGCGTTGGCGAGGTGCGGACTGCAGAACGGATTCCCAAAGCGGACAAGCTGTTGCTGATCACGGTGGACATCGGTGAAGAGAAGCCGCGCCAGATTCTCGCCGGTATCGCGCAGTATTACGAACCGGAGAACTTGATTGGGCGCAAGATTGTGGTGGTTGCTAATCTCAAACCGCGCAAGTTGCGCGGCTATGAATCACAAGGCATGTTGCTCGCCGCTTCAGTCGGCGAGGAAGGCAAGCCGGTGATTGCGACGTTTGCGGAGGACGTGCCTAATGGCGCGCGTCTAAAATAGGTTCCCCGAGCACCAGCGCCCTCATGTTTTTGGGCTGTTTGAAATCCCGCACGGATCAAAGTGGCTCAGCCTATTTCGTTTGTCGCGGCCTTACCGAAACAAGACTAAAAGGGGTACGCGTTTTGGATGAACTGATGTTTGTCGCGGCCTTACCGAAACAAGACTAAAAGGGGTACGCGTTTTGGATGAACTGATTGCCTTTGTTAGCAAGATTCATTACAACACAACGAAGGCAAATCGGTGGTAATATCGGGGCGGATACGAGCCAATGAGTCGCGTAATTAAAACAATCGAAATCGAAGGTCAGCCAGTTAAAGCTCTATTTGATACTGGTGCCTTTCATTCCTACGTTCTTCGCAAATATCTCGAAGCCGTCCCGATGCGTGCCGTTACTAAGCCTTATGAAGTAGCGCTTGGCGGCGAGACGATTAAAATACGAGAGCGAGCGCTGGTAAACGGGAAGATCGAAGGGCTGGATTTCGATACGTCGGTGGTTCCAGTCAAATCATTAGGCAAGGCTAATGGCCACAATCTCGATGCGATCGTCGGAGCTATTACGATGAAAGCCTGGGAAATTACGGTAAATCCGAGAGACGGCAGCCTGGGACTCGAGGGACTTAGGCGCCGAGAATTCACCGAATACTAATTAACAGGATCGTTTTCACCACGATTCCTTCAGCCCTTCCGATGACTTTCATCGATTCTCATTGCCACATCGACGGTCCGGACTTCGACGTTGATCGCGAACATGTGATTGCCCGAGCGCGCGCTGCCGGGGTTACGACCATGCTCAACGTCGGCACCGGCGACCCGCACAGCGGAGCCTTTGAACGGGCGGTTCAACTGGCTGAAAATCACGACGAAGTCTACGTTGCGGTCGGTGTTCATCCTCACGACGCAAAACTTTTCGACGACGCGGCTGAAAAACTGCTTCTCGATCTGATTGAACAGAGCAAACGCGTAATCGCCTGGGG
>WNFY01000038.1_pt1 | contig 91372 bp, 77 predicted proteins | sample 5400091 | NCBI WGS metagenome assembly WNFY01 (sample SAMN13153364, study PRJNA577476) | soil metagenome | isolation source: 60 cm soil or saprolite under grassland replicate 1 | place: USA:California | collected 2016-06-15
CCGATTCACGTCCGCGACGCCGGCGGCCGCGGCGACGTCGACGAACGTGCCGTCGCCGCGATTCAAGTACAGCGCGTTGGGGTATCCGAACCGGCTGTTCGTGAAATAGAGATCGGGCCATCCGTCGTTGTTCACGTCGGCGACCGAGACCGCTGCGCCCAACGCGCCCACCAGCGGAGCGATGTTGTCGAGCTTTGGGTCGAGGGTCGGTCCGTGATGCACGAACCCGATGCCCACCTGCGCCGCGACGTCGGTGAGGTGGAACGGCGGCGACCCTGCGCCGGCGCCAGCGGCGCGATCCCCGCGGCGGTTCAGCACGATCACGAGGACGATGGCGGTCAGGAACGACACAGCGACGGCGGCGCGTCGCCACGACCGGGGCGGGGAAATCACGGCGTGAAAGTAATACACTTGTCGGCGCGCAGCGCTCCCGTCATCTTCCCGCGCGTGCAAACGAGAAACCTGGGCAGCGTCGCGCTGCTGCTGCTGGCCGCATGTCACGGAGCGGCACCCGGCGCGGACCAGGCGCGGAGCGACTCGGCGCTCACGGCCCGGACCTGGGGCCTGGCCTACCTGCAGCAGCAGCAGCTCCCACGCGCCGAAGCGGAGTTCCGCAAGGTCGTGACCCTCGCCCCTGAGCAGGCGCTGGGGTACGCCGACCTGGGTCTCGTCTACCTGCGCGAGGGCCGCACGCGCGAGGCGGAAGCCCAGCTGCAACGGGCGGCCGCGCTCGACTCCTCGGACTCGGATGTCGGCCTGATGCTCGCCGACGTGTACCGTCTGACCGGGCGGGAGGCGGGTGCGCGCGGCGAAATCGACCGCGTGCTGCGGCGCGATTCCACCGACATCCGGGCCCTGTACGCACTCGCGCGACTCGCCGCGCGATCCGCCGACCCCGCCGAGCGGCAACGCCGCGAGAGTCTGCTGCGGCGTGTGGTGACGCGCGCTCCCGCGAATATCGTCGCCCGGCTCGAGCTCGTGGACCTGCTGCTGGCGCGCGGATCGGCCGGGGCCGCGGCCGGCGAGCTCGAGGCATTACAGCGCCAGCTCCCCCAGCTGCCCCGGGAGGCGGCGGGCTTTTTCCAGCGAGCCCTCGTGCTGGCGCGCACCGGTCGGGCGGCAGAGGCCGCGGCGCAGGCGACCCGGTTCCATCGCGCCATGGAGGTCACCGCGGCCTACCAGGTCGCCCTCGAGCGCCTGGGCGGCACGCCCGGCTCCTTCGTCGGCTATCCGGTGCTCACGTTCAACTCCAACATGGCCGTGCCGCGCGACGATCCGCGGGCCGTCGCGGCGGCCATCCGTTTCACCGATGTGACGCCGGGGAGCGGACTCGAGGTCGTGGAGGCGCTGCCCGATAGCCTGGCGAGCTCGCTCGAGCGCGGGGTGGCGCTGGCGGTGGGAGATTACGACGACGACGAGACCGAAGACCTGTTCGTCGCGGGCCACCTGTTCCGCGGCACCCTCGGACGCTTCGTCGAAACCAGCGCCGGCGCGGGGCTGGCGTTCCGGGACCGCCCCGTCGCGGCGGCGTTCGGCGATTTCGACAACGACGGACGGCTCGACCTGTACGTCGCGACCACGGGGCGGGCTATGTTGCTCCGGAACCAGGACGGGAGAACGTTTCGCGACGTTGCCGCGTCCGCCGGCTTGGCCGATTCCGGAACAGTGGCGAAGGCGCTGTTCTCGGACGTGGACCATGACGGCGACCTCGACCTCCTGCTCGCGACGCCGCGGGGAAACCGCGTCTACCGTAACAACCTCGACGGCACGTTCCGCGAGATGGCCGCGCCGATGGGCCTGGCCACGGAGGGCAGCCGCGACGCTGCGGCGGGAGATTTCGACGGCGACGGCCGCACCGATCTGGTGGTGCTCACGAGCGATGGCCACCCGCGGCTGTTCCACAACCTCGGTCAGGGGCGGTCCGAGGACGTGACGGCGGCGAGCGGCCTCGCCGCCGTGCGGCGGGCCGGCGCGGTCGCGGTCGGCGACTACGACAACGACGGGTTCCTCGACCTGTTTCTGACGTCGCTCGATGGCAGCGACGCCGCGTTGTACCATAACCGCGGCGACGGCACCTTCCAGCGCGATGCCAGGAGCGATGGCCTGCGCCGCAAGCTCGCCGGCGTCGTGGGCCTGGACGCCGCCTTCTTCGACTTCGACAACGACGGCCGGCTCGATCTGGTGGTGGTGGGGAAGCCCGTGGGTGCGACCCCAGGAGACCCCGGGGCATCGCCCCGGGGTCAGCCGCTCGTGCGGCCACGGCTGACCCCGGGCCGGCGGCCCGGGGCTCCCCAAGGCCGAGGCGTCTTCCTGTTCCGCAACGACGCGACGAAGGGCTTCGAGGACTATTCCTCCATCCTCCCTGACAGCCTGCGGGCTGGCCGGGCCGTTGCCGTGGCGGACATCGACCAGGACGGCGACCTGGACCTGATCGTGGTGGGCTGGGACGGTCGGCCCCGGGTGCTCCGTAACGACGGCGGCAACGTGAATCAGTACGTGGACGTGCGCCTCGTCGCGCTGCGCCAGGGCAGCGGCAAGAACAACGGCTTCGGGCGCGGCGCCACGGTCGAGCTGCGCGCGCGCGACCTGTACCAGCTGCGGCTCGCCACCGACCGCGTGACCCACTTCGGGCTCGGGCGCCGGCTCAAGGCCGACGTGCTGCGCGTACGCTGGCCCAACGGCGTCTCGCAAACCGTCTACTACCCGGGGACGGAAGTAGACGTGCTGGAGCAGCAGCAGCTCAAGGGGTCGTGCCCGTTCCTGTACGTGTGGGACGGTCGCGCCTTCACGTTCGCGACAGACGCCATGTGGAACAGCGCCCTCGGCATGCCGCTCGGCATCATGACGCGAGAGGGTGGCATCCTGTCCGCCTCGCCGCACGCGTCGCAGGAATACCTGCGGCTGCCGGGCGGGCTGCTCCGGGCCCGGGAGGGGCGCTACCAGCTGCGACTCACCGAGGAGCTGTGGGAGACCGGGTACTTGGACGAAGCCAGGCTACTGGCGGTGGACCATCCCGAATCGGTGCAGGTGTACGTCAACGAGCGATTCGTGCCGGCGGGGGCCGCGTCGCTGCGGCTGTACCAGGTCGCGCGGCCGCGCCCGCCCGTCGCGGCGAGAGACGAGCTTGGCAACGATCTGCTGCCGGCGCTGCGGGCCCAGGACGACGTCTACGCGGCCCCCCCCACCTTGCGCCCGGTGCGCTACCAGGGCCTGACCGAGCTGCACGATCTCGTGCTCGACTTCGGCAGCCTGGCGGGGATGGACAGCGTGTTTCTCTTTCTCACCGGGTGGATCTACCCCACGGACGCGAGCATCAACTTCGCGCTCGCCCAGTCCCACGCGCTGCAGGTCGTCCCGCTGCACGTGCAGGTAAAGGACCCGGCCGGTCAGTGGCGCACCGTGATTCCCGATCTCGGCTTCCCGGCCGGGAAGAACAAGACCGTCATCGCGGATCTCACGGGAAAGTTCCTGAGCGCCGACCGGCGGGTCCGCATCCGCACCAACATGGAGATCTACTGGGACCGCGCGTTCGTGGCCGCGACCGCGTCGGCGAGCCCCGTGACCGTGACGACGCTTCGCCCGGTGGCCGCCGATCTTCACTACCGCGGCTTCTCCCGCATGTACCGCAAGGGCGGGCGCTACGGGCCCCAGTGGTACGATTACGGCGACGTCTCGCGCGAGCGGGCGTGGGCCCCGATCGTGGGCTCGTTCACGCGCTACGGCGACGTGCTGCCGCTGGTGGACAGCGTGGACGACCGCTACGTGATCTTCGGCCCCGGCGACGAGGTTGCGCTCGAGTTCGACAGCGCCGCCGCGCCGGCCCTACCGCCCGGCTGGACGCGCGACTTTCTCATCTATACGGATGCCTGGCTCAAGGACGCCGACTTGAACACGTTGGCCGGAGGCACGGTAGAACCGCTGCCGTTCCATCGGATGTCGCGCTACCCCTACGGTGCTGAGGAGGCGTTCCCAACCGATGCGATCCATCGGCGGTTCGTGGAGACGTACAACACCCGGCGGGTGGAGCGAGGGTCCTACAACCGGTAGCCGCGCTGCATGAGCGAGCGCCCCGAGGCCGCGTAGCCGTCAGGCCCGGGCAGGTGCCACTTCATGGCATCGGCCAGGCGGTCGTAGATGTTGAACAGCACGCACACCTGAATCGCGTCCTCGATGCCCTCGTCGCTCACGCCGGCGGCGCGTAGTGGGGCGAGGTCGGCGGGACACACGTCTTCGGGTGTGAGCGTGAGCTTCTCGAGGAAGCCGAGCGCGGCGCGCAGCTTGGGGTCGAGCGGAGCCGTGTGCCAGTCCGCCAGCACGGCGGCGACCAGCGTGTCGTCTCTCTTTTCGCGCTTCAGGGCCAGCGACGCGACCGCGCCGTGAGACTCTGTTCAGAACACGCACTGGTTCAGGCGCGACGTGAACGCGGCGAACAGCTCCCGCTCCCCCACGCTCCACGTCGAGAGCCCGCGCATCACCGCCTGGGTCCACTCGCACATCGGCCGGCCGAAGAATTCCGGCCGGTAGAGCAGGGTCTTGACGACGTCGGGCACGCGACGCCGGCTCACGAGGCGGATGAGCGTGAGCTTCAGCCGCTCGGGCAGACGATGACGGTGCTCGACGGCGCGTAATCGCAACGGTGCTAGTCCGGCGTTCCCCCTCTCCCGAAGGGAGAGGGGGACAGGGGGTGAGGACCCAACGCGGAGAGGGGGTCAGGGCGTGAGGACTCCCCGCGCAACGCCGCGAGCCCGCGCTCGAGCCGACCCAGGGCCGCGCCGAGCGCTGCGGAGACCGTGACCTCGAAGAGGGCGTCGTCGGAGTGGCCGGCCTGCTGCAGCCGGCCGAGATCGTCGTCGGTGACTTTGTAGGCGTGCCGGGCGACCTTGTCGACGTAGGCCGCCAGGGCGGGCGGGACGTCCTCGCCCGGTGCCCCAGAGGCTCGCGCGAGCACGGCGCGACGCAGCGCAGGGAGCGTATGTCCGGGCTGCGTCAGCACGCCGTCCACCAGTCGCGCGGTGTAGGTGGCGTAGCGCCCGCGCCGATCGTCCATCGTTCCCATAGCCGGCCTTTGGAGCCCGCTAGAATGGTCGCCGCGCTCGTGCCCGTCAAGAGGGTGGCGCTGTTCGTCGCGCACACCGGGCCCCCTTGCGGGGTTGCCTTTCGACGCGTATTTCAAACGCGCGCTAATGCTTCCGTAGGTCCGTCCGGGCCGGTACTCGGTCACGCAGTAGGAGGGCAGGCGCATGGCATTGAGCCGTCACCTCGTTGCCGCGCACATCCGTAGTGTGGGTGGGCCGTCCTACGCGTTTCCGCCCCGCTCGCCGCTTGCCGTGTTCGGTCAGACCGCCGCGCCCGTCTCCCTCAAGGCTCACAACGTCCACCTCATGACGTATCGCGAACTGATCGCCAAGCAGGGCCTCCAGGCCATGCGAAGACCCGCAGGATGAGGATCGCGCCAATGAACGACACGTTCCAGGGTACGCGTTTTCTTCGTGCAGTGGGGATGACTCTCGCGCTGGCGCTCTTGGTGTGGGTGCCGGCGTTCACCCAGCAGCCGGTCGAGGTGTCCGGCACGGTGACCTCCACCGTGGGAGGAAGGCCCGTTTCCGGGGTCACCGTCCGCGTGCGGGGGAGCAACACCAGCACGGTGACGGACGCGCAAGGGAAGTATACGGTCGCGGTCCCTCCGGATGCCGTCCTGGTGTTCAGCCTGATCGGGTACCGGGGCAGCGCGCAGACCGTCGCCGGGCGGTCGAGCGTCAACGTGACGCTCGAGCCCGCCATCTCGGTGCTGCCGGATGTCGTGGTGACCGGGTATCAGACGCAGCTGCGCAAGGACTTCACCGGCGCCGCCTCCAGCGTCAACACCGCAAGCGTGGAGAAGCAGACCGCGACCAGCGTGCTGCAGCGCCTCGATGGCCGCGTAGCGGGCGTGACGATCGATGCCGGCGGCTCTCCCGGGTCGCGCACGACGGTGCGGATTCGCGGCGTCACATCGTTTCAGAACAACGATCCGCTCTACATCATCGACGGCACGCCGGTTCAGGGTACGCGAGACAGCTACCTCAACTGGCTGAATCCGGACGAGATTGCGTCGATCGACGTCCTGAAGGACGCGTCGGCAATGTCGATCTACGGCTCCCGCGCGAGCAACGGCGTCGTCGTGATCGAGACGAAGCGCGGCAAACCGGGCCGGCGCCAGGTTTCGTTGGACGTGAGAACCGGCATGGCCGACCCCATCCGCGGGATGGACGACATCCTCGAGCTGAACTCGCTCAATTACTTCAACGTGGTCAAAACGGCCTACCGCAATGCCGGGCTCAACGTCCCGACGAACATCTACGGAAACGACACACTGGGAAACAACCCGTCGGTGCCTGCGTACATCTGGCCGAATCCCTGCGGGACGAAGAAGGTGCCGGCCCCGTGCACAGGTGTGGACACAAGCACGTACAAGTTCCCCGACGCGCTCATCATGCCGGGCAGCGCCGGGACGAACTGGTGGAAGGCCGTGTTCGGGACCGGTCACTTCCAGAACGCGAACCTCGCGGTGTCGGGCGGCGGCGAGGATAACACGTACCACGTATCGTTCAATTACCTCAACCAGGACGGGGCTGCCGCGTATACCCGGCTGCAGCGGGGGGTGGTGCGTATCAACACGGCGTTTACCCTCGACCGGGTCAGCGTCGGCGAGAACATCGCGCTGTCGCGCGAGCAGCACTACGGCGGGCTCGACGACGACGCCCTCGGCGAAGACAACATCATCGGCAAGAACATCATGCAGCAGCCGGTGGTCCCGATCTACGACATCAGGGGATACTTCGCCTCCGGCAAGGCGGTCGGCCTCTCGAACCTGACCAATCCGCTCAAGATCGCCTTCGCCGGCCAGAACGACATTAGCACCAATGACCGCATGTTCGGGAACGTGTTCGGCGGGTTCGACGCCCACCACGGCATCACCCTGAAGACGCGGTTCGGGTTCAACCTGGGCCAGAACTCGTTTCATGGTTTTTCGCCCACCACCCCGGAGAACTCGGAGGTGACGTCCGTCGATGGGATCAACGAGAACTACCGCCTGCAAACAGAGTGGACCTGGACCAACACGCTGAACTATCTGCGGACGTTCGGCCAACACAGTCTGACGGTGCTGTTGGGGCACGAAGCGAACGAGTTCACCGAACGCTTCGAGGCCGGCAACTGCGCGAACCTGCTCAACGAGAGCCTGGACTCCCGCTACATCCAGGATGCGTTGTGTGACCCGACCACGAAGAACGTCACAAGCTCGGGTGAGGTGAGCACGCTGCTGTCGTTCTTCGGCAAGGCCGACTACAACTTTGCAGACCGGTACTATCTGAACTTTACCGTGCGTCGAGACGGCTCCTCGCACTTCTCTCCGCAGCATCGCTGGGGCACCTTCCCGGCCGTGGGGGCGGGCTGGCGGCTGTCGCGCGAGTCGTTCATGCGGAGCTCGCCGTTCTCGAACCTGATGCTGCGGTTCGGCTGGGGGGTCACCGGAAACCAGCTGATCCCCGCGGGGCGTATCGTGAGTACGTACGGCGGCGATCGGGGAGACACCTTCTACGACATCGGCGGAGGAAGCGTCTCGTCGATTCAGCCGGGATTCAAGCTCACGGCCAACGGAAACGCCGACATGAAGTGGGAGGAAAACCGGTCGGTGAATGTCGGACTGGACGTCGAGTTTCTCGAAGGCCGGGGCACGTTCAGCGCCGACCTGTACCGGCGCAACAGCAACAATCTGTTGTTCGATCCGAGGACGCCGGCCACCGCGGGCACCGCCGCTCCCCCGATCATCAACATCGGCAGGGTCAGAAACAACGGCATCGACTTTACACTCGGGTACCGCAGCACCCTCGGGGCGGGAACGCTGTGGAGCGTGATCTTCAACGGCAGCCACTACACCAATAAGATCCTCCAGATCGACAACCTGGGGACCCCGTCGTTCGTGGGGCCGATCTCGCTGCGTGAGCAGAATCCCGTGATCAACATGGTGGGCCAGCCGATCGGCGCGTTTTACGGCCTGGTGGCCGACGGTTATTACAAGGACTCGTTGGATGCCGCTCCGTTCTGGAACGACGGCGCGCGCCCGGGCCGCATTAAGTTCAAGGACTTGAACGGAGACGGCTCTATCACGTCGGCCGATGCGACGATCATCGGCAGCCCGCATCCCAAGTTCACCGGCGGACTGGATCTCGCGCTGCGGCACGGCGACTGGGACATCAGCGCGACCTTGTTCGGGACGTTCGGGAACAAGATCTTCAACGCGCAGAAGTACTGGTACGTGTTCCGGTATTTCGATACCAACGTGCGCAGCGACCTGCTGGCCAATTCGGTTGTGCTGGATGGCCCGTGCGGCATCACGCCTCCCGTTCCGCCCGACACGGTACCCGGCTTCGCTTGCCCGGGAAAGGTGACGAACCCGAATGCCAAGTATCCCAGAATAGACTACAACGATGCATCATGGAGCCGGCAGTTCTCGAGCTACTGGGTCGAGGACGGCTCGTACGTGCGGCTGCGCTCGCTGCAAATCGGATACAACGTGCCGCCCGGCCTGGTCCGCTGGATCCCGGTGGCCCGCATCTATCTCCAGGCGGAAAACCTGTTCACGATCACCGGATACTCCGGGCTCGATCCGACGCTGCCGACCTGGAGCACGTTTGGGGCGGCCGGCGATCGCCGCGACCAGTTCCGCGGCGTCGACGAGGGCTCGTATCCCACCAATCGAACGATCACCATCGGCATCTCGACCACGTTCTAGGGAGTCGTCTTTATTCGGGGGGCGAAGGACGATGAACAAGCGAAATCGGAATCGACTGCTCTTCGGGATGGCAGGCGTGCTCGTAGCCGCCGGGGTCACGTACGCCTGCAAGGACTTTCTGGATCAGCCGGCGCAAGGATCCGTCGAGCAGGTATCGCTCGAGACCAAGGCCGGCGTCGAGGGCTCCCTCATCGCCGCTTACCGGTCGCTCGACTGTAGCAGCAGCTCCGCCGGCTCGTGGGGCTGCGCAGCCAGCAACTGGGTGTGGGGCAGTATCCCGAGCGGCGACGCCCACAAGGGCTCCAACGCAGGCGACCAGCAACCCATCAACGACATCGAGACCTATTACTGGTCCGTGGGGGAAGCCGAAGGGTACTTGAACCAGAAGTGGAGTCAGGTCTACGAGGGTGTATTCCGAGCCAATGCGACCCTCAATCTCCTGAACAAAGTCCTGGCGAGGAACCCGCTGGAGATCGGCGCGGACTCCCTCTCCATCCGGGGCGAAGCCTTGTTCCTCCGGGCCCACTATCATTTCGAGGCGTATCGGATGTGGGGGCACATCCCCTACTACTTCGAAACCGATACGACGCCGGTCGCCCAGGGCGGGTTCCGGAAGCCCAACAACCTGGCGCTCGATTCGATCGTGAAGCTGATCATCGCCGACTTGAACAGCGCCATCACGCTGCTGCCGGCGACGCCGCGCAACGGCGAGCTGGGACGCGCGACCTCGTGGGCCGCGAGGGCCTATAAGGGCCGGGTCCAGGTGTATGGCGCCGCCCTCACGCCCGCGTTGTGGGACTCGGCGTTGGTCACCTTGCGCAATGTGCGGACGAGCGGGCCATACCAGCTGGAGACGAGCTTCGACCACGTCTGGACCGGCTTTGCGCAATATCGCGACGGCCTGGAAACGATTCTCGCGTTTCAGGCCTCCGTCCGGGACGGCGAGCCGAGCGGGTGGAACTCGAACTGGGGCGAGCGGCTGAATTTCCCGCATTCGGGCAGCCACTTCGGCTGCTGCGGCTTCCACCAGCCCTCGCAGAATCTGGTCAACTTCTTCGCGGTGGACGCGAACGGCCTGCCGTTGGCAGTGTCGACCTCGGCGTGGAACAACCCCGACACGAACTTCGCCGGCGGCAACCTGACGCCAGTCGATCCGCGACTGGATTGGACCGTCGGCCGCGATCTCGTCCCCTACAAGGACTGGGGGCTGCACGATCGGTCGTGGATCCGGGATGCCCTGTATAGCGGCCCATACAGCCCCAAGAAGAACGTCCACGAGAATGCCGCCAACGCGGAAGACAACGTCGGCTGGCAGGCGACGCAGACCAACGATGTGAACATTCACATCTTCCGCTACGCCGACATGCTGCTGCTCCTTGCCGAGGCGGAGGTCGAATCCCCCAACGGGTCCCTCGCCAACGCGCTCGCGATCGTGAATCAGATCAGAGCGCGTGCGGGGCAGGTCGCCCAGGGGTGTGGGAAGGGGTTCGATACCAAATCGGACAGCATCTTGAAGGCGACATACCCCGCGTGCGCGACCGATGAGCGCATGGTTGACACACTGATCCGGACGGCGACACTCGATTCGTTGAGGACGCCGTGGGCGCTGTATCGCATCGGGCTGTATCCGTCCTTCCCGAGTCAGGCCTACGCGCGTACCGCGATTCAGTACGAGCGGCGGCTCGAGCTGGCGATGGAGGGCCAGCGGTTCTTCGACCTGCGCCGCTGGGGCGGCGCCGATACCGTGATCGCCAACTACGTCCTCAAGGAAAAGAGCCGGATTCCGTATCTGGGGACCGCGGCCATCTTCAGCTTACCGAAGTACGCGCTCTACCCGATCCCGACCGTTCAGATCGAGGTGAGCAGGTCCGGGGCGCAGGACAATCTGGTGCAGAACCCGGGGTGGTAAGCCTCACCCCCTTGTCCCCCTCTCCCTCTCGGGAGAGGGGGAACGAGGTCTTACGCGTCTCACCGCTTGACAATGGCAAACGCCTGCAGGGAATCGCCGTAGCTCGCGACGAGCACGGCCTTCCCTGCAGGCGTCTTGATGAGCGCCAGCCCCGTGACGTCGCGCGGCGCGAGGAAGCCGCTCTCCACTGCGGGCACCGGAGTGAAGTGACCCCGTCCATCCCCCTTCAACCACAGGCCGTTGCCGGCGTCGGCCGGCGGTGTGTTCGGCTCCGTATCGTACAGGTTCCCCGCCACGATCAGGTCGAGGTTCCCATCGCCGTCCAGGTCGTCCACGATAATGCCACGGATCGGTGCGATCTGCGCCAGGGTGGGTAGCGCGACCGAGCGAAACGTGCCGTCGCCGTTGTTCTGGAGATACACGCTGGCAAACGTGTCCGTCTGGTAATGCAGAGCGCGCCCCAATGACGCGGTGCCGAACAGCTGCGCGACGGACGCCGCCGCGAACGACCCGTAGCTCGGGAATCGCAGCGCCACCGGGTAGATGGACGGTCCCAATTTCGCCCGACCGAAGACAGGATACTCGGTTCCGTCGATTTCCTGCGTCAGGACGATGTCGGTCGTGCCGCTCCCGGTGAAATCGGTCGCATACACCCCGAACCGGCTGTGCGGCGACGTTGTGTACGCGAAGTTGAGCCCCACATTGCCCGCGATCAGATCGGGGCGCCCGTCGTGGTTCAAGTCTCCGGTCGCGAGGCTGTACCACCAGCCCCGCAGGGGTGGCAGGCCCACCGCGGCCGTGACGTTGCGCAGGTGCGTGCCGTCGTTGTGATAGAACTGGAGCGACATCCACTCGCCGGCGGTGACCAGATCCATCCGCCCGTCGCCGTCGAAATCGATCCAGACCGCAGCGGTGATCATCCCCCCGGGCCGGATGAGCTCCGGCGCAAACTCCGCGGTGACGTCGGTGAAATGGCTGCCGCCGTCGTTTCGGAGGAGATAGCTGCGCGTCGGGTACGGATAATTCCGTGGCGTGAGGCGCCCGCCCACGAACAGGTCCAGCCGGCCATCGCCGGTAAAGTCCCCAGCCGCGACGACCGCCGTGCAGGTCGCCATTGGCGGCAATGCCTGAGTGTCTCTCACGAACCGCCCGCCTCCCTTATTGATATAGAGGCGGTCCTGCAACAAACGCGACTGCGGCGCGTGCTGATAGCCGCAACTCGCCACGTACAGGTCCGGCAGCCCATCGCCGTTGGCGTCGAAGAAGAGCGCGCCCCAATCGTCGTAGTCCTTGTCCGCCACCCAGGGTTCACCTTGAACAGACTCGACGAAGCTGCCGTCTCTTCGTTGCATGAACAGTTTGCCCGGGATGCCCTCGCCTCCGCCGATGAAGACGTCATCCAGCCCATCGCCGTTCACGTCCGCCACGGCGAGGGGAGGCCCCTGCCGGGAAGGCTCATACGGCAAGAGCGGTTGTACATCGTAGTCGACGCTCGCGGTCTCCGGTTGCTTGTACTTGAGGAACCGGCGGGGGAGAAAAAGCGGGTTGCGGAGGTTGGTGGAGGTTGGGGAGGTCGCTGCCTTCTTTCTAGCGTCTCCTTGGTGCACGGTCACCATCCGGTCGACATCCAGACCAATCAGGAGTTGATAGCGCCCATCCGGCCAGATCACTTCCAGACTGTCCACGCGCGTGGCGCGGCCGAGCCCGAAATGCTCGCGGTCGTCCATCGTGGACATGTACCCTCGATAGGGTGAGTGATAGAGGTATTGCTTCGTGCCGCCGGCCGAGAGAACCAACGTCGATCCGATCCCCCGTCGGTTGGGAGGCTCTCCGTCGAGCTTGATTTCCAGGTAGTGATGGGTGTCGTCTTGCGGTTGGACGTTCTGGTAGATGGACGCGGGCCCGTCGATATTGTTGACCACCAGGGCGAGCCTGCCGTCGTTGTTGAGATCGGCGTACGCCGCGCCATTCGAGAAGCCAGGCTGGTCCATTCCCCATTCGGTCGTCTTGTCGGTAAACGTCAGATCGGCATTGTTCCGGAAGACATAATTGGGCAGCCGGTAGCTGTGGAGCTCCTTCAGGAGTCGCAGGGCACGCTGGTGGTCTCCGGCTCGGCGTGCACCGAACATCGCGGTCTGGTAATCGAGATCGATCGTTGGCGGCTTTGGGGTACCCGTTGGTGACGAAGATGTCCTTATAGCCATCGTTGTCGAAATCGCCGAACAGGGCGCTCCAGCTCCAATCGGTGCTCGCCACGCCCGCGAGACGAGCGATGTCGCTGAAGACCACGTCCCCGTTCGACGTGACGCCGTTGCTCAATTGCAGTGAGTTGACGTCGTACGCGTCGCGAAACCCCCTGCGACGGAGATCGAGGCGACCGCCATAGGTGAGATACCCGCTCATGCGTTTCTGCCGCTCGAGCGTGGCCGGGAGCATGTCCATCTGCAGGATGTCGGGCCAGCCGTCGTTATTGAAGTCGGCGATATCGACGCCCATGCCCGCAAAACTCGTGTGCTTGAGCCAGGCGCCGACCTTGTCGGTAAACGTGCCGTTCCGGTTGTTGATGTAGAGAACATCATTGGGTGCGACGTCGTTGGAGACGTAGATATCGGGCCAGCCGTCGCGGTTCACGTCCGCGACCACCACCCCGAGTCCGTATCCGATCTGCTCCAGGATCCCCGCCTGCCGGGATACATCAGTGAAGGTCCCATCGCAGTTGTTGCGATAGAGCTTGCTGTAGCCTTCCGGGCTGCTGCTGCGGACGCCGAGCGGGTGCGTGTCCGCTATGCCACGGGCAAAGTCCTTGGGGGAATTGTTGAGCAAGAACAGGTCTAGGCAGCCATCCCGGTTGTAATCGAGGAACACGGCGTGGGTGGTGAAACCGGTATCGGCGATGCCGTAGCGTGCCGCGGCCTCGGTGAACGTGCGATCGCCGTTATTATTGATGAACAACAGGTTGGCCCGGTCCTGTCCTTTGGAGCGTTCGGACCCGGAGACGGAGACGTAGATGTCCAGATACCCGTCGTTATTGATGTCCACCATGGTGGCGCCGGTGGCCCACCGGGTCGTGGCGACCCCCGCCGACGTCGTGATGTCTTCGAACCGCATGTCCCCTCTGTTCCGATACAGCCGGCTCGAGACCATGTTGCCGCTGAAGAAAATGTCCGGCAGTCCGTCGTTATCGATGTCTCCGATCGCTACGCCCGCGCCGTTGTATATGTAGGGCTCGGCTTGCACGTTCACGGAATCGTTGGTGGTGATGGTGTTCGCGAACGTCACCCCGGTTCGTGCCGGGGTGAGGAGCTTGAACAGTGGGCGATTGGCTCTTTCGGGCCGGCACCCAGCGACGGCGAGCAGGGCGACGACGAGGGCGCAGCGCATGAGGGCGGCTAGCATGGCGGGGGAACGATACCCCGTCAAGAGGGTGCACGGGTAGCGCAACGCCCCGGCGCGGCGTACGATTCCGCCGCACATGAGCCCGCTCCTGCTCGCAGTGATGGTCTCAGTCGCGTTCCCCCTCTCCCGAAGGGAGAGGGGGTCAGGGGGTGAGGCCGACACCGTCCCCCCGTACCTCGCGTTCCCGGAGCCGGGGCTCGACGACCCGGCCGCGTACGAAGGCTACCAGACCCGCGTGTACCAGGACGCGAGCGGGAACGCGTTCCAGGTTTACCTGAAGAGCAGCGGACGCGTGGTGAACCTGTGGGCCGACGCAGCCAACGAGAGCGTGGGCTTCAGCGTGCGCGATTCGACGGGGAAACCCGCCGAGCTCGCCTGGGGCTCTTCGGGCGCCGTGGTGGAGCGGTCGACCGCGGGCCGCACGCGCTCGGTGTCCTACGGCCTGGAGGCCCCGTCCACGGTCAAGATCGGCCTCCTGCTCCTGGGCTCGATGCGCGTGGAGCGGGACTTCGGCTACGGGGAGCGCGACTCGCTCCCTCTCGACGCGCCCCCATTCGTGCAGTCCGAGCTCACGCAGCTGATCGACCATATCGCGAAGCTGAAAGGGCCCGAGCGCGCGCGCCACCTGGCGCTGCTCGGCGTGAAGTCCGTCGAGGCGCTGCGCGCCCGGCTCTCTCCTCGGATCAACTTGCAGCGCGGCGACACGGTATGGAACGTCGCAGTCGAACAGCCGAGCTTCGACGGCAAGACCCACCTCTGGCTGTCGCTCGAAGGCGACACCCGGGAAACGGTGCCCGCCGTCTTTGGCAACGTCGTCACCATCCGCCGTCCGGCAGGGGGTGCCGTGCATTGGACGGTCCGCGTGACCACGGACGCCGCCGCGCTGACCCCCCTCACGCGCCAGGAGATCTTCAACGACGAGTTCCAGCGGTTCGCCGCCCGCGTCCGCGCCGACACGGCGCATCCCGAGCGCGTCCGGCGGCTCGAGCGCGAGGTGCGCGGCTTCGAGTTGCTGTGCTATCGCGAGAAGGTGATGGCCGGGTTGCCCAATTTCGCCACGTACTTCGGCCGCGACATGTTGATGGCGGCGCTGCTCATGCGGCCGGTGTGGTCGCCGGAGATGGCGCAGCACGTGATCGCCAGCGCGCTCGGCAAGCTCGCGCCCGACGGGGACGTGAGCCACGAGGAGGCGCTCGGCGGCCAGGCCATCCGCGAGCACGCCGCCGAGTACAGCCGGCTGATGGCGGCGGGCCTGCTCGCCCGCGCGCGCGCGGAGCTCGCCAACCTCGCCGCCACCCGCGAGAACCACTCCATGGTGGACGACGACGTCCAGTTGCCGCTCGTCGCCGCCGACTACCTCGCGGACCCGCGCGTGCCGGCGGCCGAGAAGCGCCGCTTCCTGAGCGAGGAGCATCGGGTGGAGCGGCTGCTCGCCAATCTGGCGCTGGTGGCGCGCCGGGCGGCGCCGTACGCCCGCGATCCAGTCGCGACCAACCTGGTGAGTTTCCCGCGCGCATCCGATGGGAGCTGGCGGTCCGCAAGCTGGCGCGACAGCCGCGTGGGGTACGCCGGCGGTCGCTTCGCCATGGACGTGAACGTCATCTGGATGCCGCGCGCCCTGGAGGCGGCGGGGACAATTCTTGACGCGCTCAAAGGCCTCGGCGTCACACCAACGATCCGTGACGCAGCGCTCGCGCGATTCGCACGCGATCGGGTGGCGCTCGCGCGGGCGGTCGCGGTGTGGCGAGGGGCGGAACGGCACTTCCGGGTCACTCTCGCGCCGTCCGAGGTGCGCCGCCGCGTCGCCGCCCGGCTCGCCTGGCTCCCACCGGCCGAGCGGGACTTCTGGGACGCCACCTTGCGGCGCCTCGTGCCATCCCCGGACACACTGCGGTTCCTCGCCCTTTCACTCGATGGCGACGGCCGACCGATTCCGATCGTGAACACCGATCCCGCCATGCTGTTGATCGTCGACTCGCTCGCCCCCGACCGAGTACGCGAGCTGATCGATCCCATCCTCACGCCATATCCCATCGGCCTGTTCGTGGACGGGTTGGGGCCCCTCGTCGCCAACGACGCGTACGCGCCGTCCGACGTGTGGGCGCAGTTCCGCCGGGACGCGTACCACTCGCCGACGGTCGTGTGGGGCCGTGACGTGAACATCCTCCTCGCGGGGCTGGCGCGGCAGCGTCGCCGCGATGATATCGGGGCTGCCTTGCGCCGCATCACCGATGCCGTGGACCGGTCCGGCCTGCGACACGCGGAGCTGTGGAGCTACCGCATCGACAACGGGACCCTGGCGCCGATCCGCTACGGCTCCAGCTCGGACGTGCAGCTGTGGAGCCTCACCGACCTCGCCGTTCAATATCTCCTCAACACCGAGACGCCATGAGCAACCTCCACCTGTTCGACCTCATCGTGATCGCCGGGTACTTCCTGGTGTTGCTCGGGATCGGCTACTGGGCCGCGCGGCGCGAAAAGAACGTGAGCGCCGACTACTTCCTGGCGAGCCGGGACGTGGGCTGGTTCGCGGTGGGGGCGAGCCTGTTCGCGTCGAACATCGGGAGCGAGCATCTGGTCGGCCTCGCGGGCACCGGGGCGGCGAGCGGGCTCGCGGTGGGCCACTTCGAGTGGCTCGCCTGCCTCATCCTGCTGCTCCTGGGCTGGTTGTTCACGCCGTTCTATCTGCGCAGCGGCGTTTACACCATGCCCGAGTTTCTGGAGCGCCGCTTCAACCCGGCCGCACGCACGTACTTCACGTGGGTCTCGGTGATCGGCTACGTACTCACGAAGATCAGCGTGACGCTGTACGCCGGCGGCGTCGTGATCCGCGCCGTCACCGGATGGGATTTCTACACGGCGGCGATCGTGCTCATCGTCGTCACGGGACTGTACACGATCTTCGGTGGACTGCGCGCCGTCGTCTACACCGAGGTGCTGCAGGCGATCGTGCTCATCCTCGGCTCCGTGACGCTGATGGCGATCGGCCTCTCGCGCGTCGGAGGGTTCTCGGGACTCGAGGCGAAAGTCCCCGCCGGCTTCTTCTCGATGTGGAAACCGTCCAATCACCCGGACTTCCCGTGGACCGGCATCGTGTTCGGCGCGCCGATCCTCGGCATCTGGTATTGGTGTACCGACCAGCACATCGTTCAGCGCGTGCTGGCGGCGAAGAGCATCACCCAGGCGCGCACCGGAACGATCTTCGCCGGTTATCTCAAGATTCTTCCCGTGTTCATTTTCGTCCTGCCCGGCGTGGTCGCAGCGGCGCTGTTCACCGACATCCACTCAAACCCCGACTCGGCGTATCCCACACTCGTGACGCGGCTCTTGCCGGACGGAGCCAAGGGGCTGGTGCTGGCGGGAATGCTCGCGGCGCTGATGAGCTCGCTCGCCTCGGCGTTCAACGCGTGCTCGACGCTCCTCACGTGGGACGTGTATCGGAAGATGCGGCCCAGCGCGAGCGAGCAGCAGCTCGTGCGCGTCGGCCGGATGTCCGCGGCCGCGATGGTGTTCCTGGGACTGCTGTGGATTCCCTTCATGAAGTACATCTCGTCGCAGATCTACATCTACCTGCAAAGCGTGCAGGCGTACATCGCTCCGCCGATCGCCGCCTGCTTCCTGCTCGGTCTGTTCTATCGGCGGCTCAACGGCTCGGGCGCAATAGCGTCGCTCCTCACCGGTCTCGTGCTCGGCGTCCTGCGACTCGTACTCGAGCTGACGAACAAGGCGTCGGGCGGGCTCGAGCCCGGCACGCTATGGCACTGGATCGCGACGATCAACTTCCTGCACTTCGCGGTGCTGCTGTTCGTCATCTGCACCGTCGTGCTGTTCGTCGTGAGCCTGATGACGCCGCCGCCGAGCCCCGAGAAGACCGAAGGCCTGACCTACACCTACGGCAAGCCGGCCGTGGGCGAGACGGCTGGCGCACGGAGGTTTGAAATCGGGCTCTCGGTGTTGCTCGCGATCCTGCTCGGCGTGTTGTGGATCGTGTTCAGATGAGAACAGCAAGGTTGGGGGAGGTTAGGGGAGGTTGGGGAGGTTGGAGGAGGCTGCTCCTTGCGGTCTCGGCCGCGTGCACTTCGACATGCACAACCTCCAAAACCTTCCCTAACCTCCACCAACCTGCCTTTTACGACCCGGCTCACGACCTCGGATCCCTATTCCAGGCCGTCCAGCTGTCGGGCATCTTCCCGGACTCGAAGACCTTCGTCGACGCCCGGCCGCTCTTCCCGCCGAGCGTGATCGCCGCGCGCTACGACTCGGCGCACACTGTGGCCGGGTTCGACCTCCGGGCGTTCGTGGAGCGGCAGTTCCAGCTGCCCCAGCCGGTCGGAGCAGGCGTCGCGCCGGGCGTCTCCCGCTCGCGGACTATGGAAGACCACATCCGGGCGCTCTGGCCCGTGCTCACGCGGCCGCCCGACACCGCGGACACGCGCTCGTCGCTGATCCCGCTGCCGCACCCGTACGTCGTGCCGGGCGGCCGCTTCCGTGAGATCTATTATTGGGACTCCTACTTCACGATGCTGGGGCTCGTCGCCAGCGGTCGCACCGACCTGGTGCGCAACATGCTCGACAACTTCGCGTATCTGGTCGAGACGATCGGGCACATCCCCAACGGCAACCGGACCTACTATCTCAGTCGCAGCCAGCCGCCCTACTTCGCGGCTATGGTCGGGCTCTACGCCACGGCCACCGACACCACCCAGGCGCTGCGCTACCTCGACGCCCTCGAGGCGGAGCATGCGTTCTGGATGGATGGCGCGGAGCGTCTCGCGCCGGCTCAGGCGTACGCCCGAGTCGTCCGGCTGCCCGATGGATCAGTGCTGAACCGCTACTGGGACGACCGCGCTGAGCCCCGGCCCGAGTCGTATCGCCCCGACTACGAGCTGGCCCAGACCGTTCCCGAGGGGCAACGCGACGCGCTGTATCGGAACCTCCGGGCCACGGCGGAAAGCGGCTGGGACTTCTCGAGCCGCTGGATGCGCGACCCGAAGGACCTGCGGACCCTGGAAACGACGCAGCTCGTCCCGGTGGACCTGAACAGTCTTCTCTATCATGCCGAGGTGACGATCACCGCGCTGCGGCGCGTCCGAGGGCGACCGGGCGACCGGGAGGTCGCGGAGCGGTTCGCCCGCGCGGCCCAGGACCGGCGTCGGGCGCTGCTCGCGGCCGCGTACGATCCCGCCACGGGATTCTTCTACGACGTGCGCTGGCAGAGCGGCGCGCGGGTGGCGGATCGCCCCACCATCGCGGCCGCGGCTCCGCTGTACTTCGGGCTCGCCACGCCGGAGCAGGGGCGTGCGGTGGCGGCGCGGCTGCAGCGGGACTTCCTGAAGCCGGGCGGATTCGTACCGACGCTGATTGCGTCGGGACAGCAGTGGGACGCCCCCAACGGGTGGGCGCCGCTCGAGTGGCTGGCGATCGAGGGGGTGCGCCGCTACGGGCGGACGGACCTCGCCACGCGGGCGCGCGACCGCTGGCTCGCCCTGAACCGGCGCACCTATCAGGCGACGGGCAAGATGACGGAGAAGTACGACGTGGTCGACTTGCGGCGGCGGGCGGGCGGGGGCGAGTACCCCACGCAGGATGGGTTCGGATGGACGAACGGGGTGGCGCTGGCGCTGGAGGGGACTACTCACCTTCGGTGAACGCGGAAGTCGGAACGCGGAACGCGGAACAGGCTCGGATGTTCCGCGTTCCCACTTCCGCGTTCCGCGTTCAGAATGCCTGATCCCACCGCCGCGACAGCCGGATCGCCGAGCCGATGAGGCCGACCATGCTGTAGGTCTGGACGAAGTTGCCCCACTGCTCCCGGGTGCGCGGATCCACGTGCTCGGCGAGCAGGCCGTGGCGGTTGCAGCAGGCGAGCACGTTTTCGAACAGCGCCCGCGCCTCGTCGCGCCGTCCGATGGCGGAGAGCGCGTTGATGTACCAGAAGGTGCAGACCAGAAAGGCGTTCTCCGGCGTTCCGAAGTCGTCCTGCTCGACATATCGGAAAATGAAGTCGCCGCGTCGCAGCTCGCGCTCGATGGCGGTCACGGTGCCCGCGAAGCGCGGGTCGTCGTCCGCCAGGAAGCCGAGCTCGTTCAGCCGCAGCAGGCTCGCGTCCAGCGTATCGCCATCCATCGTGGCGACGAAGCTGCCTCGCCCGGCGCTCCAGCACCGCTCGTCGATCACCTGGTGGATGCGCGCGGCCTGGTCGGTCCAGTACGCCGCACGCTCGGCCAGCCCCAGATGCGCGGCGATTTTCGCCAGGCGGTCGCACCCGGCCCAGCACATCACGCTGGAGAAGGTGTGCACGCGCGGTTTGCCGCGCAGCTCCCAGAGCCCAGCGTCCGGCTGGTCGAACAGACGCGCGGCGTGGTCCCCGAGCGTTTCGAGCCGACGGAACAGGACGTCGTCGCCGCGGTGCACCAGGCGGCGGTCGAAGAACACGTGGGTGGCGGCGAGGATGGCCGCGCCATAGACGTCGTGCTGCACCTGCCGGTACGCCTGATTCCCGACCCGCACCGGGCCCATGCCGCGATAGCCGGGCAGGGAATCGATCGACCGCTCGTCGGGGACCGCCCGGCCGGTGAGGCCATAGACGGGCTGCAGCCGGCCGTCGGCCGAGCCGGCCACAACGTTGACGATGTAGCCGAGATAGCGCTCCATGGTACGGGTGGCCCCGAGTCGGTTGAGGGCATTGACCACGAAGTACGCGTCGCGCAGCCAGCAATGGCGGTAGTCCCAGTTCCTGCCGCTGCCCGGCGCTTCGGGAATGGAGGTCGTCATCGCCGCGACGATCGCCCCCGTGTCTTCGAACACATTGAGCTGCAGCGTGATCGCCGAGCGGATCACGGCGTCCTGCCACTCGAACGGGATGCCGAGCGAGCGCACCCAGTCGCGCCAGTACGCGGCGGTCTCTTCGAAGAAGCGGCGGCCCACGTCCGCCACGGCGCCCTGCACCGTCTCGTCCGGTCCGAGCAGCAGGGTGACGGTGTCCTCCAGATAGAACGGATTCTCCTCCACCAGGGCCGCAATCGATGCGTCCGTGGTGAGGCGCAGCCCCAGATCCGTGCCCGCATAGCGGATGTGATTCGAGCCGCACGTGGTCTCCGCGGGCGCGCGGCCGTAGTCCCGGGCGGGACGCAGGCGCACGCGGATACGGGGATTGCCGGCGATCCGCTTGATCTGCCGCACCAGCATCATGGGACAGAACATCCGGCCGTACTGGTGGAAGCGGGGCGCGAAGTCGCTGATCTCGACGCCCGCCCCGGCGCGGTCGTACAGTCGGGTCACGAGCATCGGCGTGTTGACGAGATACTCCTGCTCGGCGCGCGCGACATCAGTCAGCTCGACCACGAAGAATCCGAAGTCCGATTCGTGCGCCCGCTGCCGCAACAGGGAGCAGAACGCCGGGTCGCCGTCGAAATGCGGAAAGCAGCCCCAGACCACCTCGCTCAGCGGATTCACCAGGGCGCCGATCGTCCCGTTCCCGACCAGGGCGAGATCGAGCGAGCTCATCGAGCGAGCTCCGCCGCGCGCTGCTCGAGCCAGGCGCGCACGGCGCGCACGTCGCGCAGCCGCCCGCGCGCTGCCGTCCGCCCCGGCCCCACCTTCACCGAGTGGCCGCGCAGGCCGTTGACGGTCACGAAGGCATGCTCGTCGGTCGAGTCATCGCCGACGAATACCGGTGTTCGCCCGCGGAACGGCTCCTCCTGCATGAACTCGAGCACCGCTACCCCCTTGTCCTTGCCGGCGGGCTTGATCTCGACGACGCGCTTCCCAGCCTGGACGCCGTACGCTCCGCCGGACCCGGCCACGAGCGAGCGGACCAGGCGGTGGGCGTATCCGGCGAGGCGCGGGGCCCGGCGGTAGTGCAGCGCGAGGGAGAGTCCCTTGTCCTCGATCACCAGGCCGGGATGGCGGTCCACGACGGCCGCGAGCCCGCGGCGCACGGCCTCGAGTGCGGGCGACGACACGACGTGGTGGTGGACGCGGCCTGCGGCGTCGCGCCGCTCGACGCCGTGCTGCCCCGCCGCGGGGAGGCGGAAGTCCGGCACGAGTTCGTCAATCTGTGCAAGCGAGCGGCCGCTGATCAGCGCGACCGCGCCGCCCGTCGCCTGATACAGATCCACGATGAGCTGCTGCACGTGGCCGTCGGGACCGCCCCCCCCGGGGGCCTCCGCGATGTCGACCAATGTGCCGTCGATGTCGAAGAAGTACGCCCACTCCGGCCGGGGCGGGGGCAGTGAGGGCGCGCGCCGCCGCCTCATGTGGCGCGGCTCGGCGCGCGGCCCCCCGCGCGGCGCGACAGCCGCTCCGGACTCGCTGCCCGGTCCAGCAGGCGCCCGCGGCGCCGCATGCCCGCCGCATCGATCAGCATGCGCCCCGCCCAGCGGTACACGTTGAACTCCTGAATCAGGCCGCGCATGAGGCGGCTGCGGGCGCGCTGCCCTGCCGCCGGCATCGACAGCGCCATGTGAAGCGCCGCCGCGCACTGATCCGTGTCGTAAGGGTTGACGATGATCGCCTCCGGCAGCTCCCGCGCGGCGCCGGTGAACTGGCTCAGGATCAGCACGCCGCGCTCGTCGTCGCGCGCCGACACGAACTCCTTCGCCACCAGGTTCATGCCGTCGTGCAGGCTGGTGACCATGCACACGTCCGCCGCGCGATAATACTCGTAGATGTCCTGCGGCTGATGGTGCTCCACGAGCAGCACGATCGGCGGATACGGCGCGCCGGCGAAGCGCTCGTTGATCCGTGTCGCCATCGCGCGCACGCGCGCTTCGTATTCCTGGTACTGCTCGATCCGGTTGCGCGTCGGCGCCGCGATCTGGACGAACGTGAACCGGCCGACCCATTGCGGCTCCATCTCCAGCAGCCGCTCCACGGCACGCAGCCGCTCCTCGATGCCCTTCGTATAGTCGAGGCGGTCGACGCCGAGCCCGAGCGCCTGCTCCGCCGGCAGGCCGTGACGCTGGCGCACGTCGAGCCGGCAGCGCTCGACCGGCTTGCCGAGCAGGGCGGGCGAGGGCGGCCACTCGATCGAAATCGGGTAGCGCTTGACCGCCGTCAGCTTGCCCCGGTAGGAGACGGTGAACATCTCCCGGTCGACCCTCGCCTCCAGCAGGCGGTCGACCGTGTCGACGAAGTTATTGCAGTGAAATTGTGTGTGGAACCCGAGAATGCTCGAGCCCAGCAGGCCGTCGACCAGCTCTTCCCGCCAGGGGCAGATCGCGAACGCCTCGGGGTTCGGCCAGGGAATGTGCCAGAAGGAAACGATGGTCGCGGCCGGCAGAGCCTCCTGGATCATTCTCGGCAAGAGCGCGAAGTGGTAGTCCTGCACCAGGACAATCGGGTCGGGGGACTTGGCTTCTTCCACCACGGCCTGGGCGAACGTCCGGTTGACCGTCACGTATTGCTCCCAATCGGACGTGCGGAAGATCGGCCGGACGTGCGCGATATGGCACAGCGGCCACAGGCCCTCGTTCGCGAACCCGTAGTAATAGCCCGCCTCCTGCTCGGGCGTAAGCCAGACGCGGCGCAGCTGATACGCCGGCTGCTCCGGCGGCACGGCCACGTGCGCGTGCTCGTCGACCACCTCGCGGTCGGCGGAGCCGCTGCCGTGGGCGATCCAGGTGCCCGAGCAGGCGCGCATGATCGGCTCCATGGCGGTCACCAGCCCGCTCGCGGGCCGCCACAGCGCGAGGATCTCGCCGCGCCGCACGTGGATGTACGGCTCGCGGTTGGAGACGACCATCACCTCGTGCCCCGGCAGATCGCTGCGGAGGATGGCGCGGAGCGTGTCGGGCGTCCAGGCGAGCTGGTCTTCGTCCCGCGAGCGGTGATCCGCCTCGAGGTCCCGGATCAGGGCGCGCAGGTCGCTGGCGATGGGCCGCAGCTCCGGCAGGTCGCCCACGACGCGTCCGTCGGACGGCCGCAGCAGGCCCTCGCCCCGCAGCAGCGCCCGCAGCCCCTGGACCCAGCCGCGCCAGCTCAGCTGGGCGATGACGACCGTGATCAGCGCCACCGTGGCTCCCAGCCCGACGAAGAACAGGTACAGGTACTTCCGCGTCTCCGCGCTGCGGCGTGCGATGAAGCTCATGTCGTGGACGACCACCAGGTTCCCGACGGGAACGCCGGCGGCCTCGAGCGGGCGCAACGACACGAGCAGTGGACCGTTCGCGCTGCGGAGCAGGTGACCCGGGCCGGACGCGAACGACGCCAGCTCGGTGCACCGGATCTGAGCCGGGAGCGTGGGCGTGATCACCGGCTGTCCGGCGCCCGAGGGGCAGAAGCCCATGGCGAACAGGCGCTCGTCCTGGGTGATCCGATTGAAGAACTGCAGCATCCGCGTCCGGTTACCGGTCTGGATCAGATCCTGAAGCGGGTCGTGCGCAGTGCTGGCGATCAGGCTGGCGCGGATGTCCAGGTCCCGCACGAACCATTGGAGGGTGAGCCTGTCCACCAGCGGCACCGCCGCGTATGCGAAGGCGCCGAGCGCGAGGACCAGGGGAAGCACGAACCGCAGGGAGAGTCGCATGCCGGTCTCGGCAAGATAAAAGGCGAGGCGCGTACCGGACACCTTCCCCTGTTGCGCCGCGGCACCGCCCGAGCGCGACGTGGCGCGGACGCAGCGCTCCGTGCTGGTATGGTGATTGCCGCGCCCCGCAAATGTCCATGCACAGAACCGCCGAGCTGATCGGACTCGTCGTCGCGATGCTGGGCGTCCTCGGCCCCGCGGTCGCGGCGCTCCGCGCGCAGGTGCGGCCCGAGGGCGGCAGTGTGCGCATCAGCCGCACGCACCGACCCCCGCTGATCGAGGACTTCGTGGCCGGTGATCCGCCGGACTCGATGCTCCCCATCTCGGACTTCCGCCAGTACGAGCCCGGCGACGGCGTCCCGGTGAGCGACTCGACCACGGCCTACCTGAGCTACGATGACGCGAATCTGTACGTCGTCTTCGTGTGTCGCAGTGATCCCCGCCAGGTTCGCGCCGGCCTCGCCAAGCGGGAGGACATCGTGGTCGATGACGGCGTGGCGCTGTACCTGGACACGTTTCACGACCGTACCCACGCCTACCTGTTCCAGGCAAACCCGCTCGGCGTGCAGCTCGACGGCCTCGTCACCGATGGACAGGACGACGACTTCAGCTTCGACGCCGTGTGGCAGTCGGACGGTCGCCTCACACCGGATGGCTATGTCGTGCGTTTCGCGATTCCGTTCAAGAGCCTGCGCTTTCCGCGCACGCCGACGCAAGACTGGGGCATCGCGCTGGCGCGCCACATCCGCCGCAACAACGAAGACTCCTATTGGCCCTACCTGACCAAACGAATCGCGGGGTTCGTTCCCCAGTTCGCCACGCTTCAGGGCCTGACCGACATCTCGCCGGGCCGCAACCTGCAGGCCATCCCCTACGGCACGTTCGCCGGCGCGCGCTTTCTCGACACGGAGGTGCCCGCCTTCCGCACCGCCAACGACCGCCGGGTGGGTCTCGACGCCAAGGCCGTGCTGCGCGACGCGCTCACGCTGGACGCGACCGTGAACCCCGACTTCAGTCAGGTCGAGTCCGACGAGCCGCAGGTGACCATCAACGAGCGCTTCGAAACGTTCTTCCCCGAGAAGCGACCGTTCTTCATCGAGAACGCGGGGTACTTCCAGACGCCGGTGAACCTGTTCTTCTCGCGCCGCATCGCGGATCCGGGCATGGGGCTACGACTGACCGGCAAGGCGGGCCGGTGGGCCCTGGGGGCGATCGGCATGGACGACCGTGCCCCCGGAGAGCTGCCCACCGGGGAGGCGGCCGGGGGCCGGCGCGCCGGCGTCGGCGCGCTGCGCCTGCAACGGCTCATCGGGCGCGAGTCGTCGCTCGGCGTCCTGGCGAGCGATTGGAGCCTGGCCGGCGGCTGGAATCGCGTGGCCTCCGCCGACGCCCGGCTGCGCCTCACCAAGACCTGGACGTTCGCCGGGCAGGCGATCGCGACGGACGCCGTGGATTCGGCCGGAGGCGGCCGCCGCTCCGGGACGGGCTTCTACGCCCAGCTCACGCGCGACGGCCGCAACCTGGATTATGCGGCCACCTATCTGGACTTGAGCTCGGCGTTCGACGCGCAGCTGGGCTATGTGCCGCGCGTCGGCATCCGGCAATTCGATCAGTCGCTCGAGCTGGTGCGGCGGCCCAGCGGCGCGGTCGTGAAGATCGGTCCGACGCTCTCGAGCACCTTCGACTGGGACCGCGACGGCGTGCTGCTCGACCGCGAGCTCCAGGTCGCGTTCGAAGTGAAGCTCGTGGGGGAGACGAAGCTCCAGTTCAAGCGCACCGAGGCGTTCGAGCTGTACAAGGACCTGCCGTTCGACACGCACGAGACGGGCCTGACGTTCGAGAGCGAGTGGCTCAAGTGGCTGGCCGTGGCGAGCAAGCTGAAAATCGGATCGGCAGTGAACCACAAGCCGGCCGCAGGGCTGGCGCCGTTCCTCGGCAATTCGCTGGAGGGAGAGCTCGGGGTCACCTTCCGGCCCGCGGCGCGGCTGCGGCTCGATCACACGTTTCTGTACCAGCGGTTGAGCACGCCCACCGCGCAGGTGTTCGCCGATCGTATCTGGCGGGAAAAGGTCAACTACCAGTTCAGCCGCGCGCTCTCGCTCCGAGCCATCGTCGACTACTCGGCGGTGGACCGGGATTCGACGCTGTCGCGCGTGGACCCGGAACGCCGCTGGGCGATGGACCTGCTGCTGACGTACCTCGTGAACCCGGGGACCGCGCTGTACGTCGGGTACCGGGACGGGTACGAGAATCTCGCCATCCTCCCGGGCACGCCGCCCACCCTGTCACGCACCGACGAGCCGACCACCTCGACCGGACGGCAGGTGTTTCTGAAGCTGAGCTACCTGCTGCAGTTCTAGGGGCGCGGTTTGCGGCGGACGAAGGCGCGGGCGCGCGGATCCTCGCTCTCGCGCAGCTGACGCCACGCCTCAGTGCGCACTTCGTCGCTCGAGTGGCGCTGGGCCGCCCCGATCACCGCGGGAATGCCTATGCCGCGCGGCAGCTCGGCGAGTTGCTCCACGGCCTCGGCCCGTACCTCGGCGTCGGGATCGTGCGTCAGCCGGTCGGTGAGCAACGCCAGCGCCGCGCCGGGAGGCGCGTGCTTGGCGTACTGCTCGGCGGCCTCGTCCCGCACGTCGACGCTGGGGTGAGTGCGCGCCAGCCACGCCACCCGCGCGAGCGCCCGGGGGTCCTTCAGATGGCCCAGCGCCTCCACCGCCTCGTGCTGCAGGTCGGCGCTGGAGTCGTGCAGCACCATACGCTCGAGCACGTCCGCCGCGCTGTCGGGCTCGCCCATCTCACCGAGCGCCGCCACCGCCTTGCGGCGCACGTCGAGGGAGGGGTGGTGATGCGCGACGTCCAACAGCACCGGGAACGCGCGGCGGTCGTGCAGCTCTCCCAGCTCCTCCACCGCCTCGTGCTGGACGTGGTGGTCGCGATCGGTGCGCGCGATCTCCGGCAGGACCTCCAGCGCCACGGCATGCGGGGCCGTGCGGCCCACGGTCTCGACCGCCTGCCGACGGAGGTCTTCGTCCGGATGGGTACGGGCGATGTCGATCATGGCTGCCAGGGCGTCGCCGCTCCGCAGTTTCCCCAGGGCGTCGACGGCATCTTCCTGGATGTCCGGGTCGGGGTCGTTGTGTGCAATGGCGAGCAAGGTCGTCACCGCCTGATGGTCACCCCGGCGGCGCAGGGCCCGGACGAGGTCGCGCGTGGCGCGCGGCGGGGCAATGGCGCGGGCGCCCGCGGCGTCCCGGGCGAGCGCGGAGAAGTCCACAGACCCCGCGACGAGGGAACCACCGATCACCAGCACCAGTGCGAGCAGCACCGCCAGAGCGCCGGCGAGCCCGCGCGGGAAGGTCTCCGCCGGCACGGGCGCCATGAGCCGCCGGACCCGCTCCACCAGCGAGCCGCCCGCGGCCGCCATGGAGAAGGCGGGCACGGGATTGCGGAGACGCTCCATGCCGAGCAGCGCGGTCGCATAGCAATGCGCGTCGCCGCACACGGCGACCGCCAGATCGTCGCAGCAGTGCTCGCGCTCGTCGCGCACCCGTCGCGACACCCACCACACGGCGGGATGGTAGAACAGCAGCGTCTCGATCGCAGACTGGAGCAGATTCACGAGGTAGTCGTAGCGCCGTACGTGCGCCAGCTCGTGCGCCAGCAGGGCGTCGAGCTGCAGCGGCGTCAGGCCCGTCAGGGCGCTGGCCGGGAGCAGCACCACCGGCCGGAGCCACCCGATGACTGCGGGGACCTGGATCACCGCCGACTCGAGCACGCGCACGGGCCGCGTGACCCGGAGGCGCACCACGAGGCGGGCGAGGGCGACCCGGCAGGCGTGCGGGACCGGCCGCGTGCCCACGGTGCTCAACCTCCGCGTGACCAGCCAGCCGGAGACGAGCCGGATCGATAGGATCACCACACCGGCGAGCCACGCGACCACAATCCAGGGCAGCGCCGGCTCCAAGTCGGCGCGGACGCGGGTCGCGAGCGACGGGCCGGGCCGCTCGGCGGATGGCGTCGCGGGCTCCGTGGTCGCCGGGGTGGGCGGCGCGACGACGCGCGCTGCGGGCGCGACCACGGCACCGACCGACGACCGCGCCGCGCGCAATCGCACGGCGGTGCCTATGGGAACGGCGAGCATGAGGATCAACGTGATGACGGCCATGGCGTAGCGTGTGCGCGCCGCGCGCACCGGAACAATCGCGAGGAGCGACGCGAGCGCCGCCGCGGCCAGCGTGCACTGCCACACCGAATGCAGCAGGGCCCAGCCCAGTGCTTGAGTCACGTTCATGGGCGTGCTCCTTGTTTCGGTTCACCTATACCCGGGCACCGCGAGTCCAGGTTCCATTCAAACTGCGTGCCGCTGGCGGCGGGCGTCTGGAGCGACGCGGGCGTGGCGGGCGGGCGACAGTGTGTGGCGCGCGCTTCCGGTGGGACGTCCGCTTAGCCGAGATACTCCTCGCCGTACATCTTGATCAATTCGAAGAAGTAGGACAGCGCGAGCGGTCCGATCAACAGCCCGAGGATGCCGAAGTAGGGCACGCCCGCGAGCGCGCCGATCAGGGTGACGAGGGGGTGGATGTTGGCCCAGCGGCTGAACACGCGCGGCCGGATCACGTAGTCCACGTTCCCGACAATGACGACGCCACCCAACGCCAGCAGCATCCCGGCCAGCGCGTGGTTACCGATCATCAGCGCGATCGCGCCGGGCCCCCACACCAGGCCGCTGCCGACCACGGGTAGGATGGCGAACACCATCGTGACCACTCCCCAGAACACCGCGTTGGGCAGCCCGGTCAGCCAGAACCCGAGCCCGACGAGGCTTCCCTGGATCGCCGCCGTGAGGCCGGTCCCGACGATCGTGGCGGTGGTGACGTCGCGGAACCGCTGGCGCAGCTTCTCCGTGTTCTTGGCGGAGAACGGGATGTACGGGCTGACGGCCTCCCACGTCTCGTGGGGCTGCAGCAGCAGGTAGAACAGGCCGAACAGCGAGATGGTGAGATTGAGCGCGAGCCGCGTGGCGGTGCCGACCAGCCCGAACGCGGACGAGCCGATCCAGGCGACGACGGTCGCGCCCAGGTCGGCGAGGCGGGGCCCGAGATCGATGCCGCCCAGCCGCAGCTCGCGCAGGCGACCGAGCAGCGGATTCCGGATGACGCCGGTAGCGATCTCCTGTGCCTGGTTCACGATGAGACCGGCGAAGGAGACGCCCGGGACGACGATCAGAAACAGCGCGAGCGCGACCACCAGGCTGGCCGCGATGCGGGGGCGGACGCGCATGCCCAGCCACTCGTGCAGCGGGGCGAAGACGGCGTACAACACGGGAATGCCGAGCAGGCCCGTGGCGTACGGCGTGACCGCGATGACCAGGGCGATGCCGAGCAGCAGCACGAGCATCGCGGCGCGCTGATGGTTCGTGTCGATCAGAGGCATGCGCTAGTGTAGGACCGTCCGGGCGCGGGCGCCAGATGGCGCCGGCTCAGAGTCGGGTGGGGGGTCCGAGCGGAGGGGTCGCCACCGGCGCCTCGGGCTCGGGCGTGAAGTCCTCGCCGGGGTTGACGAACCGGTCCTGCTCGAACCGGTACTGTTTGTCGTACAGCTGGCGATAGCGCCCGTGCCGGGCCAGCAGCTCGGGATGGGTGCCGCGCTCGACGATCTCGCCGCCTTCCATTACGAGGATCTGGTCTGCGCTGCGGATCGTGGAGAGGCGGTGGGCGATCACGAACGTGGTCCGGCCCCGCCGCAGAGTGCGCAGCCCGTCCTGGATGGCGGCCTCGCTCTCCGAATCCAGGCTTGAGGTGGCTTCGTCGAGGATGAGGATGCGGGGATCGGCGAGGATGGCACGGGCGATCGACACGCGCTGGCGCTCCCCCCCCGACAGCTTCACCCCCCGCTCGCCCACGACCGTGTCGTACCCGTGCTCGAAGCGGCGCACGAACTCGTCGCAGTGCGCGATCCGCGCCGCCTCCTCGATCTCGTCGCGTGTGGCGTGCGGACGCGCGAACGCGATGTTCTCCGCGATCGTACCGTCGAACAGAAAGTTGTCCTGGAGCACGACGCCCAGCTGGCGCCGGTAGTCGGCAAGCCGCACCTGGTCGAGATCGCGCCCGTCCACGAGAATGCGCCCGGTCCTGGGACGGCTGAAGGTGAGCACCAGACTGATGAGGGTGCTCTTCCCCGCGCCCGAGGAGCCGACGAGGGCCGTGGTGGACCCGGCGGGCGCGTGGAACGACACGTGCGTGAGTACGTCCCGGTCGGCGACGTACTGGAAGCTCACGTCCTCGAAGCGGACGTCGCCCACCACCTCGCCCAGGGGCGGGCGGGCGCCGTCCGCGGCGTCCTCGGTGGTGAGCCGCCGGATCTCGCGGATCCGGTCCAGGCCTGCGAACGCCTCCGTGATCTGTGTCCCGATCGACGCGATGTTGATGAGCGGCAGCGCCACCAGGCCGATGAAGACGCCGTACATGAAGAAGTCGCCCAACGTCATCGTCCCGGAGAGAATGGCGTGCCCGCCCTCGAGGATCATGAGGATCCCGATCGCCCCGACGATGAGCGACGCGAACGCCCCGACGCCGGAGATCCCGGTCATGGTGGTGGCGATGTTGCGGAACAGAGTGTGCGCGCCGCGCGTGAACACGAGGCGCTCGCCGCGCTCGGCCCGGTAGGCCTTGACGATGCGGATGCCGCCGAGCGTCTCCCCCAGCCGCCCGGTCACCTCGGCGTTGAGCTTGCCGCGCTCGCGGAACAGGGGGCGCAGCTTGGTGAAGGCGTACGCCATGCCGCCGCCGAAACAGGCCAGGATCAGGATCGCGATCAGGGTGAGCCGCCAGTTCAGGTAGAACAGGACGCCCAGCGCGATGGCGCCCGTCACCAGACCGCCCACCAGCTGCACCAGACCGGTGCCGACCAGGTTCCGGATCCCCTCGGCGTCGCTCATGATGCGCGAAATGAGGATGCCGCTCTTGGTCGAGTCGAAGTAGCTGACGGGCAGGCGCAGCACGTACGCCTGCACGGTGCGCCGCATGTCGGTGATGGCGCGCTGGGCGGCGACGCCGAGCACCTGCGACAGGGCGAACCCCGTCAGGGCCTGCACGAGGGTCGCGCCGCCGGCGGCGAGCGCGAGGGGGAGCAGCAGCTCGGGGCGGTGCTGCCCGATCACCCGGTCGATCACCCACTTGGACGACGCGGGGAGCACGAGGCCGGCGAGGCGATTCACGAGCAGCAGCGCGAGCCCCAGGCCGAGGCGACCGCGATGGGCATAGATGAGCCCGCGCGCCTCCTGCCAGGCGCCCGGGGTGATGGTCGTCTTGGGCGGTCGGGTCTCGCCGGTCTGGGCAGCGGCCATGGTCGTGCCCGAAATCTACGCAGGGTGGGGGCCGCGAGAAGTACTTGACAGAGTCAAGTATCGACGGGACATTGCCGGCATGGGATCGCGCGAGCTGGAGCGACGGGTGGAAGCGGCGCGCCGCTTCAACCGGTTCTACACGCGCCAGATCGGCCTGCTGCGCCGCGGGGCGTACGACAGCCCGTTCTCACTGACGGAGGTGCGCGTCCTGTACGAGCTGGCGCATCGCGAGCAGCCGACGGCCACCGAGCTGGGCCGCGACCTCGGCCTCGACGCGGGCTACTTGAGCCGCATCCTGCGCGGCTTCGAGAAGCGCGCCCTCGTCACCCGGACCCGCTCGGCGGCCGACGGGCGCCAGAGCCACCTGGCGCTCACGGCGCTGGGACGCAAAGTGTTCGCTCCGCTCGACGCCCGCTCGCACGACGAGGTGGCGGCGTTGCTCTCCGCCCTCGCCCCTGGCGCGCAGGCCCATGTCATCGCCGCGATGCAGACCATCGAGCGGCTGCTCGGCCGCGATGGGCCGCCGCCCGCCGCCTATCTGCTGCGCCCGCCGCAGCCGGGCGACATGGGCTGGGTGGTGCACCGCCACGGCGCCGTGTACGCGCGCGAGTACGGCTACGACGCGCAGTTCGAAGCTCTGGTTGCGGAGATCGTCGCGCGCTTCGTTCAACGCTTCAATCCGACGCGGGAGCGCTGCTGGATCGCCGAACGGGACGGCGCGGCGGTGGGGTCGGTGTTCCTGGTGGCCCGATCGGGCACGGTCGCGCAGCTGCGCCTGCTGCTGGTCGAGCCGCAGGCGCGCGGGTCGGGCCTCGGGACCCGTCTCGTGGACGAATGCGTGCGCTTTGCCCGTCAGGCGGGCTACCGCAAGCTCGTGCTCTGGACCCAGAGCGAGCTCTCCGCCGCCCGGCGGCTGTACCAGGCGGCCGGGTTTCGGATCGTGCGCAAGGAGCGGAACCACAGCTTCGGCAAGGCGCTGGTCTCGGAGACCTGGGAGCTCGAGCTGAGTCCTCACCCCCTGTCCCCCTCTCCGCATACGCGGAGAGGGGATCAAAGGGGTGAGGATACAAGAGAAGGACCGGCTGTGGGTCATCGTCTTTTTCGTAAGTAGTGCTCGTCCCAGGCGATCCGGAACACGCCGCCGCAACGCGCGCAAGGAAGGTCCATGGGATGACCGCTGAGCGGCGCCCGAGCGTGGCACGCGGGGCACACGAGGTAGCGTGTGCCCCAATCGCCGGGGACGTTGACGGCGTCATCCGGCAGCGGCACGATCGACCACTGGAGCGGCGGGGAGAACACCGTCTGGAGCAGGCGACGCGCCACGGGAACACGGTCGTCGGTTACGTCCAGCACGGCGCGGTCTTTCACAAACCGCACCACCGGGTACCACGCTCCCCGGCGCAGGCCGCAGTTGACATCCACGCGCAAGCGGGCCCATCTGGAGTGAGGATGGTGCAGCGACTGTCCCATGCGCCGTCGCGGGTCGGGTCGCCCGCAAGGTCGAGGGGCAGGGGCGACGTGTCAATCTGAGGAGCGGACTCCACACGCATGTTGTCCAACGGGCGACTGTCGCGCGTGCGTCAGATCCGCGGCGGCGATTATCTTGGTCGGTGCAATGACGGCGTCCCCGTCCCCCTCCCCCTCCCCGTGGTCACGGCCGGACGATGCGGTCCGGCAGGCGCAGCTCGACGCGATGAAGCGACAGGCCACCGGCCTGCTCGCGCTCGCGGCGGTGGTGTTCCTGGGGGCGAGCCTGTACGAGGGACAGTTTCCGTGGCTCGGCTACGTGCGCGCCACGGCGGAAGCGTCGCTGGTCGGCGGCCTCGCGGACTGGTTCGCCGTCACCGCCCTGTTCCGTCACCCCCTGGGGCTCCCGATCCCGCACACCGCGATCGTGGCCACCCGCAAGGAGCGCATCGGCCGGATCCTCGGGACCTTCGTGCAGAATCATTTCCTGTCGCGTGAGGTGGTCGCCGCCAACCTGCGTGCCGTGCGTCCCGCCGAGCGTGCCGCCCGCTGGCTCGCCGATCCGGAGCACGGCCGGCGCATCGCGCGCCAGGTCGCGAGCGGCCTGGCGAAGACGCTCGACACCCTGCCCGACGCCGATGTCCGCGCCCTGGTGCACCAGGTCGTGAGCGCGCGCCTCCAGGCCACGCGCGTGGCGCCGGCCCTCGGCAAGACCCTGGCGCTGGTGCTGTCGGACGACCGCCACCAGGGCTTGCTCAACGAGGCCGTGCGCTTCGCCGCCCAGGCGGTACACGACAACCGCGATGTGATCCGCGAACGGGTACGGGCCGAGAGTCCGTGGTGGGTGCCGGGCGTGGTGGACGACCAGATCTACCAGCGCATCATCGTGACGGTCGAGGGATTGCTGCGGGACATCGGGGCCCGGCCGGATCACCCGCTGCGGGCGGCGTTCGATACGGCGCTGCGGGACTTCGTCGACCGCCTGCAGCACGCCCCCGACGTGATCGCCCGCGCGGAAGCGCTCAAGCAGGAATGGCTCGCCGATCCCGCAATCGCCGATCTGTCCGCCCGCCTGTGGGAAGCCGTGCGGCGCGCCATCGTCACCTACGCTACGCGGGCGGACGGCGCGGCCCCCGGACCGCTCGAGCGCGGCCTCAGCGAGTTCGGCGCGGCCCTGCTCGCGAACGACGCGCTGCTCGCCGAGCTGGACGACCTGGTGATCGACCTCACGGCCTCGGTGGTGGAGCGATACCGTCACGAAATCGGAGACTTGATCGCCCAGACCGTCGCCGGTTGGGATCCAGAGGCGACGGCGCGCCGGTTCGAGCTGGCCGTCGGGCGGGACCTGCAGTTCGTACGCATCAACGGCACGCTCGTGGGAGGCCTGGTCGGGCTCCTGATCTACACGGTCTGGCACCTCTGGCACTGACGCCGGCTCATCGCGGCACCGGCAGCCCGCTCGGCACCGCGGCCGGAACGAGGGCGCTCAAGTCCCGGGCCGACGGATCCGTCAACGACTTCAAGAATGCCACGAGGTCCGCCAGCTCGTCGTCGCTGAGGTGGAGCGGTGTCCGCAACCGAAAATCCAGCGACTGGATCACGGAATCGGTGGTGGCGGCGTCGCCGTGGTACGTGGCGCGCAGCGCCGGCTCGAGCTGGGAGACGTCGTAGGTCTGGAGCGCGAGCGGCACGTCGTTGTAGTGACGTACCACGGCCTCGAGCGTCGGGAACGCGCCGTCGTGCATGTACGGGGCCGTGAGCTCGACGTTGCGCAGCGGCGCCACGCGGAAGGCGAATTGGTAGAACGGCTGGTCGGGGAGATCGGCGCGCCCGCGGTCGAGCGGCGGCGTCGCCGGGCTCCCGGGCCCGAGCTGCGGCACGCCTGCGTTCGCGAACCCGCTGCCGCCGAGCAGCGGCCCGTTGTGGCAGGACGAGCACAGCGCCTTGCCGAAGAACAGCTGCGCGCCGCGCTTCTGCTGCGTCGTCAAGGCCGCATCGTCGTGGGTCAGGTAACGGTCGAACGGCGAGTTCGTTTTGGTGAGCGCGGCGACCTGGAAGGCCGCCAGCGCCTCGGCCGCCTGCTCGAAGCGGAGCGCGCTGGTCGGGGTGCTCGGGAAGGCGCGGTTGAACGTTGCGACGTACTCGGGGATGGCGAGCAAGCGCTGCATGAGCGCTTGCCACACGGCAGCCGAGTCGCTATCGGCGATCTGCGCCAGCTCGTTCGGCGCCCCGAACACGTCCTGATCCCCCGGCTCGCCCCGCATCTCGCGCCGGTCCAGCACGGGGAGCCTCGCCTGCGCGCTCAAGAGGTTCGGCACATCTCCGGGGACCGGGGGCCCGCCGTTAAAGCCCGACAGGAAGCGCGCGACCCGGCCATCCCAAAACAGATAGAACAACCCGAGCCCGCCGTTCAACAGCGACGGTGCGTTACGACGTACGAACTGACGTCCCGGGCCGAGGGTGCGCGAGGGCCCCAGACCCGTGCCCCCGGTCCCGATGGACAGGGACAGGCCATCGCCCTCATGGGTCGACGGGTGGTGGCAGGTGGCGCACGCTACGTCGCGATTGCCGCTCAGGATCTTGTCGAACATCAGCGCCTGGCCGAGATCCACCAGCGCCTGAGGCTGGGCGGGCACGGGCCCGATGGGGATCACTCCCCAGCGCGCGATGTCCTGGCGCAGCTGTGCGTCGAGCGCCGGTCCGGTCGGGGCCCCCGTCCGCTCGCACCCCGCGCCCAGCGCGAGCAGCCCGCAGCAGATCGCAACGATGGTCCGTGGCACGAGTCCCTCCTCGACGTGCTCGCTCAGTGCAGCGGCAGGGAGAGCGAGATCTGATGCGTGACGACGCTGACGCCCTGCAGCGTCAGTGGGCCGTCCGGCGCGACCAGCAACTCGCCGGAACGCACACCCGCCGCGTCCGCTACGAACCCCGGCGTGGTCTGGGTGCCGGGACGCCCGGTGCCCTTGGTGACCCGCCCGGTGTAGCGCAGCTCCAGCTCCGGAAACCGCAGGGTGAGGCCCCAGGTAGGCGTCCATTCGACCCACCACTCCTCTTGCGGGCGGACGGCGCTCTGCACGAAGTCGCTCTGGACTAGCCAGTAGTGCACCGTGCGCGCGGCAAGGCCCAGCTGCCACGTCGTCCCGCGCGGCCGGCCGCCGAGCACGATGTCACGACCGATCCCCATGCGAAACTGGAAATTGGAGAAGTGGAACCGGTTCTCGATCGTCTTCCCGCCCACCGGGATCGTGTCGCCCGCGCTGGTCGCGGTCGGCGCCGCTGCGGCCGCCCAGGTGTCGCTCCAGATCGGCTCGTACACGGCGTCGAGCCCGAACGTCGCGGGGCCGCTGACGCGTGCCACGCCGACGCCGACCTGGTAGGCATGCGAGTGTCCGGGGTCGCGGGGGATGTTCATCAGCTCGTAGTTCGGGATTTTCGGGTGTGACATCAGGTTCCCCGTCGCGAGCCAGCCGATGCGCCAGCCCGACGCCGTGAGCGGGCGTGCATACTGCAGCGCGAGTCCCCACGTGTCGGTGCGATCGAGCTCGTGGTCGACGCGCGGACGCTGCTGCACGCTCTGCGTCCCCGGATCCCAGAACAGGTCGAGATAGCTCACGTCCTGCGACATGCCGAAATGGTTATGGAGCACGACCGCGTCGAGCGCGCGGTCGCCGGCCCATTCCTTGAGCAGTCCCGCCCGCACGTCCACCTCGTGCCCGAACTGGTTGATGCTCTGACTGCCGGGGTAGAGGAGGTCGACGCCGTCCATGGCGTTGAGCCGCGCCCAGGAGAAGCTCGCCCCCAGCGACACCTTCTGCTTCGGTAGCGTCATGCCAACGAGGGCGAAGACGTAGGCATTGCCGTGTGACTCGGGCGCGGGTGGCGTCACGACGATGGGACGCGGACCCTGTACCACCACCCCCGGCGGCGGTGGCCCCATCAGCACCGACTCCGGCGGTCTGCTCGGGTCGACCTCCTGAACCGCGAGCGACAGCGCGCCGAACCAGGAGCCCAGGGGCGCGATGGCCGCGACCGGCAGCGTGCGCCCGCCGCCGGCATTGTTCGAGACCCCGTATACCATGGGCGACCCGAAGAAGCGCGCGATCGAGAGGCGGCCCCCCTTGGCGGGGTTGCGGAACGGATCGAGCAGCGTGTCGGGGAGTCCGATCGCGACGCCTCCCATGCCCTGATTCAGCGAAGGGAACACGTTGAACTGATCGCCCTGCGCGATGGGGACCGTTTTGATCGAAATCAGCTGGGCGCGGAGCGGCCGGGCGGTGAGCAGAAAAAGCGCCGACAGGGCAAGCGCGCCGGGGACGGTCATCGGGCACCTCGCTCGAGATAAGAGGAAGGCTTTTAAATTGGGATACCCTGCGGGGAGGGCGGCGCGTCACACGCCGCGGGGGGCCTTTCCGGCCACTCTTGCGTGGTGTGGCTGCCACAGGTGAATCTTGCTGTACTCAAAACCGGCCCAGACCGTGAGCCCCTGGCAACAGACCATCGCACAGTCGCTTCGTGCCCTGCACCTGAACAGCCTGCGCAGCAGGCTCCTGGTGCTCGCCCTGGTCGCGACGCTCATTCCGGCGGTCGCGATCCTCTCCTCGTTCCGGCATGAGCAGCCCTCGCTCAGCGATACGGTGGCCCAGGAGCTTCGCAGTGTGAGCTCTGAGGCGGCCCGGCAGGCGGACGTGTGGCTGGACGAGCGCCTGTCCGATCTGCGGGTGGCCGGGGGCTCGTTCGTCCTGTCGGAGAATCTCGCCAGGATCCGGCCGGGGGCGGGGGGCGGCCAGGCGTCGGCCCGGCTGCGCGACTACCTCAACTCCGTGCGGGAGCGCTGCACGGGATGCGAAGCCCTGCTGGTGGCGGACGCACGGGGACGCACGGGAGCAACGAGCATCGGCCGGACCAGTGCGATGCAGGTTCCGGAGGAGCGGCTCAACGGGCTCCGCACCGGCGACGCGTTCGTGGGCGACCCCTACTGGGACGCCGGGGTCGGCAAGGCCGCAGTCGTGCTGGCGGTACCGGTGCGCGAAGCGGACGGGCGGTTCCTCGGCGCCCTGGTCGCCAAGGTCAACCTGCGCACGGTGGGGGATATGCTGCAGCGGCTCGGCGCCGACGCCCCGAAGAACGTCTACCTGATGACCGACGAAGGCAAGCTGGTGATCGGCAGCCGCGGCAGCTCGGCCGACCTCATGCGGACCCGGCTACCGAAGGCGATGGTGCAGACCCTGCTCGACAAGGAAGGACAGATCGTCGAGTACAAGCGCGCGGACGGACAGGACGCCGTCGGGACGCTGCGGCGCGCGCCGCAGCTGCGCGTGGCGGCCGTGGCGGAGCTGCCGCGGGCGGCCGCCATGCGCCCGGGTGGCCAGCCGCGGCACGGCGCCGGGCTGATCCTCGTCGCGCTGCTCGCGGGCGTGGCGGTGATGGCCGGCAGTGTGGGCCTCCTCGTGGTGCGGCCGCTGGGACGCCTCACGCGTGCCGCGACCCAGGTGGCCGCGGGCGATCTCTCGGTTGAGCTGCCGACCAGCGCCGGCGGCGAGCTCGGCGAATTGATGCGGGTGTTCAACAACATGGTCGTGCGCTTGCGGGAGCGGGAGGCTCAAGGGGAGCTCGAGCGTCTCTCCGTCACCGACGCGCTCACCGGGCTGTACAACCGGCGACACCTGATGGGCACGCTTGCCAACGAGGTGCAGCGGTCACGGCGGCTGCGGCGCACGTTTTCCGTGCTGCTCGCGGATGTCGACCACTTCAAGCAGTACAACGACACGCACGGCCACCTCGCCGGAGACGCCGTGCTCGTGAAGGTGGCGGAGATCTTCCGGAAGATGACGCGTGCCGTGGACTCGGTGGCGCGTTACGGCGGGGAAGAGTTCGTCGTGATGTTGATCGAAGCGCCGATCGCGATCGCGGCCACCGTGGCCGAGCGCATCCGGGCGCGGGTGGCGGGCGAAGCGTTCCAGGGCGGCAAGATGTCGGTGAGCATCGGCGCCGCGGAGTACCCGGCCAACGGCGACACGCCGGAGGAGTTGATCGCGAGCGCCGACGTCGCGATGTACCAGGCGAAGACGGGCGGCCGGGATCGCGTGATGGTGGCCGTGGGCGGACCGGAGTCCGCCGAAGAAAAGAAGGGGCGACGCAAGGCGGACCGCTGAGTGGTTCGAGTTACCGCACCACGGGCAGCACGAGGTGCGACGCCAGCGCCGGGGAGCAATAGACTCGCTGCGTGGCCCTGACGAAATCCGTCGCCGTCGCCTGATAGATGCTGGGCACGAATCGCTGGGGATTGCGGTCGATCAGCGGGAACCAGGTCGACTGCACCTGGACCATCAAGCGGTGCCCTTTGAGGAACACGTGATCGCGGTCGCGGAGCGGGATCCGCCACTCGACGGGCGCGTTGGGGGTGAGCGGCCGCGGGTGCTCGTAGCTCGTCAGGTAGCGGCCGCGCCGCACCTCCATCGCGATCGGCAGCTCGTAGCCGTTGATCGATTGGGCGTACGTACCGGGCCGGGGCCCCGCGTCGGAATCCCATCCGTTCGGCTGGGCATCTTCCGGATACACGTCGATCAGCTTGACCACGAAGTCGGCGTCGCGGCCCGACGTCGACGCGAACAGAGCGGCCGACACTGCGCCGGTGATCGTGAGATCCTGGTCGAGGGGAGCGCTCTCGAACGTGAGCACGTCCGGTCGCCCGTCGACGAACCGCTGGTCCTGCACCTCCCACGTGCGCCAATCGCCGCCGGGATAGGTGGGGGAAATGGGCCGTTGCCGGTACGGCACCGGGTTCGCCGGATCGGCCACGTACTCGCGGTACGCCTTGCCTCCCGCGCGCGGGCGCTCGAACGACAGCGTGCCGTCGGCATGGAGATACAGGCTCGTCGGCCGGGCGTCGTCGGGAGGCCACACGGAGTAGCTGCGCCAGCGGTTCGCGCCGGACTGGAACGTGGTGGCCCGCCACCTGGGTTTCTCCCCTCGCCCGTGCAGGTAATACCGGAAGAAGGGCGCCTCGATGGTCTCGCGGTACTCGCGCGCCGTTTCGTGGCCGCCCAGGGCGATCAACCCGATGCTGTCCGCCTTGGGTGCCCGCCACTGCCCGTGGTACCACGGGCCCGCCACCATGAAGTTCGTGTGCTCGGGATCGTGCTCCGCGGCGTGGCGGAAGATCTGCCACGGCCCCCACGGATCCTCCTGATCCCAGAACCCGGCGACGTTCAGATTGGGCACGGTGGAGGCGTGGAGCTGGCTCACCCAGGCCTCCTTTTTCCAGAACTCGTCGTAGTCGGGGTGCGCTACGACGTCGTTCCAGTAGGGAATGGAGCCGTGCAGGTACTTGGCGTTGATGTTCGAGAGCGGGCCGAGGGCCAAGTACCAGGAATAGCCGTCGTAGGTCTCGAAGCCGAAATGCGTGTTCTTGTACTTGTCGGCCTGCTCGAGCACCGCGTACTCGAAGGCGTAGCTTTCGCGCAACGCGCCGTAACGGTGGTCGTCGTCGTTCATCCACTGGTCCACCGGCGCCGCCTGCTCGCTGATGGCTTTCAGGGCCGGATGGGGATGCAGCAGGGCCAGCGCCGTCGTCAGGCCGTCGTACGAGACACCGAACATACCGACGTTGCCGTTGCTCGGGACGTTTCGCACCAGCCAGTCGATGGTGTCGTAGGCGTCCGTGGTCTCGTTGGTGGCAGTCGAGTCCGCCAGGTCGACCTGCGAGGTCAGCTTGAACACACCTTCCGACTTGAAGCGTCCCCGCAGGTTCTGGATCGCCAGGATGTAGCCGTCCTGAGCCAGCTCCTTGAGGCTCGCCGGTACCTGGGCGATCGGCCCTTCGGGGACACCGTAGGGCGTGCGGCGGAACAGGATGGGGAGAGGCCCGGACTTGTCGGTGGGCGTCAGGATCACGGTCTGGAGGCGCGCGCCGTCCCGCGTCGGGATCATGACTTCCTGGAACGTGAACGCGGGCTGCGGCGGCGGCTGCTGCGCCTGGGCGACGGGGACGAAGAGCATCGAGCCTCCTAGAAGAGCACGAGCCTGCCGCCGCCCGTCGTCACGATGACGAGGTTCATCACCAGCAGCATGAGGTCATAGTGCCAGCCGTACGCCCGTCCCCCCCAAAACCCGATTTTCCATACGAAGACCTTCTTCTGGATGGCGCCCAGCATGATGAGGATCAGACCGATCGCGGCGAGCTGGGTGAGGATCCCGAGCGCCAGGCCCACGCTCCCGAGCACCTCCGCAGTGCCCAGGAAGACCGTGAACCCGGTGCTCGCCCCGATGCTCTTGGACCGCTCGGCGGGGTTGCGGAGATGATTCCGCCCGCTGTCGAGGAACACCACAGCCACCATGAGCCGCAACACCAACAACCCCACGTCGCCGAGCCGCAGCAGGGCGGGGAAGGGGACGTGCACGGGGCCTAGCGCGCCCTTGCGGTCTGACGCGTCCCCGGAGTCGCCGTGGCGGCCGTCGCGCCGTCGGCGTGCGCTTCGACGAACCACAGCCACTTGTCGACGCCGCGCGAGATCTCGGTGCAGATGTCGGTTGCGTCCGTGTCCCCCAGCTCGTCCGTCTCGTCGATCGCACGGCGGATGCGCTCGCCGAAGCTCGCGAGCGCATTGGACAGCGCCCACACGTGCTCCTCGCCGCTCGAAATGTTGATCGGGTATTGCGGCAGCTCGGAGCGCTCGGCGACGATCGCGGTGACCCCCTCGGCGATACCGCCCAGCTGGACGATGCGCTCCGCGAGCAGGTCGACGTACTCGTCGGCGGCGCTGTGAATCTCATCGAACAGCTTGTGGAGGGCGATGAACTGCGGACCCTTCACGTTCCAGTGAGCCTGCTTCGCCTGCAGCTGCAGGTCGATTGCATCCGCCAACCGCTGGTTCAACAGGTCGATCACCTGACTGCGGGCCGATTCGGGGAGATCGTTGAGGGTCGCGTGCGTGGCGCCAGCCATGGTGGGCTCCGGGTCTCGAGGGTAGGTGATCAGCGTTGCTTGATGAAGGTGCCGTCGCGCAGCTCGGCGTAAGCGCGCCGCAGCTCCGCTTCCGTGTTCATGACGATGGGCCCCTGCCACGCCACCGGCTCGGCGATCGGCCGGCCCGAGACGAGCAGAAACCGGATGCCGTCCTCGCCCGCCTGCACGGTGATCTCGTCGCCCGAATCGAACAACACGAGCGAGCGATTGCCGGTGAGCTCCGGCGTCCCCTCCGCGCCGCCGACCCATTCGGTCCGGACCGCGCGGGGTGCGGAGGAGTCGCGGAAGGTGCCGCTGCCCTCGAACACGTAGGCGAAGGCGTGGGCCGACGCCTCGACGGGCAGCGTCTTGCGCACCCGCGGCGGCACCCAGACATCCAAGTAGCGGGGATTGGCGGCGACGCCGTCCACCGGACCGGCCTTGCCCCAGAAGTCGCCGCACACCACGCGCACCCGCGTGCCGTCGTCGTCCACCACCTCCGGGATGTCGGCCGCCGCGATGTCCTGGTAGCGCGGCCGGGTCATCTTGAGGGAGGACGGCAGGTTGGCCCACAATTGGAACCCGTGCATCCGTCCGTGCGGGTCTCCCTGGGGCATCTCCTGGTGGAGGATCCCGCTCCCGGCGGTCATCCACTGCACGTCGCCCGAGCCCAGCGTCCCGCGGTTCCCCAGGCTGTCTCCGTGGTTCACGCTGCCCGCGAGCACGTACGTGATCGTCTCGATCCCGCGGTGTGGATGCCAGGGGAAGCCCGCCAGATAATCCTGCGGGTGCTCGTTGCGGAAGTCGTCTAATAAAAGGAAAGGGTCGAACTCGCCCGTATTCCCGAACCCGAACGCCCGGCGCAGCTTGACGCCCGCGCCCTCGAGGGTGGGCTGCGACTGCACGACCCGCTTGATTGGCCGGATGGACACGACACCTCCCGAACGTAGGAATAACATAGCCCAAACCGCGGCGTCGCGTCGGAAGTTCCCACGCGTCGAAGTCGCGGCACTGGCGGTGTGTTTCCCGGCGCTCTAGCGTTCTACTCCATCCACACGACATCAGGAGATCGACGCATGCGCACCTCGTACGGACTGGCGACGGCCGTCGTGCTGCTTTCACTTTCGCCCAACTTGCCGAAGACCGCCACCATCAAGACTCGGGAGATCGAGTACCGGCAGGGCGAGACCGTGCTGCAGGGATTCGTTGCTTGGGACGACGCTGCGCGCGGTCGGCGGCCCGGAGTGCTGGTGGTCCACGAGTGGTGGGGTCACAACGAGCACGCACGCAACCAGGCGCGGCGCCTGGCCGAGGCGGGCTACGTCGGCTTCGCCCTCGACATGTACGGTAAGGGTAAAGTCACCACCCATCCACAGGACGCGCAGGCGTTCGTGAACGAGGTGACCAAGGACCCGGCGGTGCTCGCCGCCCGGTTCAATGCGGCGCTGGAGCAGCTGAAGCGGGACCCGCACGTCGATACGACGCGCCTCGCCGCCATCGGGTACTGCTTCGGCGGGGCGGTGGTGCTCGGCATGGCGCGCGGCGGCGCGGACCTGGCGGCGGTGGTGACGTTCCACGGTGCCCTCGCGACCACCTCGCCCGCGCAGCCCGGGAAGGTCAAAGCCCGGGTTCTCGTCCTCGCGGGCGGCGCCGATCCGTTCGTGCCGCCCGAGCAACTGGAGGCGTTCAAGCGGGAGATGCAGGCGGCGGGCGCGCGGTTCGAGGTGATCACGTATCCGGGCGCCAAACATGGGTTCACCAACCCGAACGCCGCGCAGTACGGCATGCCCCAGCTCGCCTATGATGCCGCGGCGGACCGGGAGTCGTGGGCGGCGATGCTGAAACTGTTCAAGGAAATCTGGCCCACCTGAGCGAACCACCCGAGAAGGGCCTGGCGCCCGCTGCCGATGTGCGCCTCCGGGCGGCGCTCGCTGGTCGCTATACGATCGAGCGCGAGCTGGGGCACGGCGGCATGGCGACGGTCTACCTCGCGCACGACGTCAAGCATCATCGGCTCGTGGCGGTCAAAGTGCTGCGACCCGAATTGGCCGCGTCGATCGGTGCGGAGCGCTTCCTGCGCGAGGTCGAGATCGCGGCGCGGCTCAACCATCCGCACATCCTCGCGCTGTACGACTCCGGTGAGGCCGGCGGCTGCCTGTTCTACGTCATGCCCCACATCAAGGGTGAGTCGCTGCGCGCCAAGCTCGAGCGCGAGAAGCAGCTACCGGTGGATGAGGCCCTTGCCATCACCCGCCAGGTAGCTTCCGCCCTGAGCCACGCGCACGCCCACCACGTGATCCACCGCGACGTCAAGCCGGAGAACATTCTGCTGCACGAGGGCGAGGCGATGGTGGCCGACTTCGGGATCGCGCTCGCGGTCAACGCGGCGGCGGATCGGCGCGTCACCCACACCGGATTCGCCGTCGGGACTCCGGAGTACATGAGTCCGGAGCAGGGCGCGGGGGAGCGGACGCTCGACGCCCGCAGCGACGTGTACAGCCTCGCCTGCGTGCTGTACGAGATGCTCGCCGGCGAGCCGCCCTACACCGGGCCGACGGCGCGAGCCTTGATCGCCAAGGTGATGGTCGACCCGGTGCCGGCGGTACGCCGGCTGCGACCCACCGTGCCGCCGGGTGTGGACCAGGCGCTGCGCACGGCCCTCGCCAAGGCGCCGGCCGACCGGTTCGCCTCGATGGCGGCGTTCGCCGACGCCCTCGCCGCGCCGGCCCGCGAGCCTCGCCCGCCGTCCGTGGCCGTGCTGCCGTTCCGGAATCTGAGCGCCGATCCGGAGAACGAGTACTTCGCCGACGGGATCACCGAGGACGTGATCGCGCACCTGTCGAAAGTCCGCGCGCTCAAGGTGATCTCGCGCTCGTCGGTGATGCCGTTCAAGCAGCGCGAGCAGAGCCTCAAGGAGATCGGGGCGCGGCTCGAGGCCGCGACCCTGCTGGACGGCAGTGTGCGGCGCGCGGGCGATCGGGTGCGCATCGTGGCGCAGCTCGTCGATGCCGAGACCGACCGGCACCTCTGGGCGGAGACGTACGACCGACAGCTCACCGACATCTTCGGGATCCAGACCGACGTGGCGCTGCATATCGCGGACGCCCTCAAGGCCGAGCTGTCCGTCGACGAGCAGACACGCATCCGCAAGGAGCCGACGAGCGACCTGCGGGCGTATCAGCTCTATCTGCTGGGCCGGCATTGGCTGGTGCGCTACACGCCGGCGGCGATGCAGCGGGCGATCGAGCATTTCCGGGGCGCCATCGCCCGAGACCCGGCGTACGCCCTGGCGTACGCGGCGGTGGCCATGGCGTACGCCGAGCTGGCGGAAAGCGGCGCGATGGCCCCGGACACGGCGGCCCGGGAAGCCAAGGACGCCGCGGCGCACGCGGTGCGCATCGACCCGCAGCTGGGCGAGGCCCATTGCACCCTCGCCTACCTCAAGAGCATCTGGGACTTCGACTGGACGGGCGCCGAGGCGGAGTTCCAGCGGGCGCTGGAGTTGAGCCCCAACAGCGCCGACACCTACGACCTGTACGGCCGGATGTGCTCGGCGGTGGCGCGCTACGAAGAGGCCATCACGCTGCAACAGCGGGCGCAGGAGCTGGACCCGCTCGCGCACCGGCTCGACGTGGCGACGACGCAGCTCCGCGCGGGCCGGTACCCCGAAGCGGCCCGCGGGGCCGCGCGCACGCTGGAGTTCGATCCGGACCACGAGCGGGCCCTCGCGACGCGGGGGTGGGCGCTCTTCAAGCAGGGCATGATGGACGAGGGGTTGTCCGACCTGGAGCGGGCGGTCGCGCTCACACCGGGGAACGCGCAGTGGTTGGCGCAGCTGGGCCAGGCCTACGCGCTGGCCGGAAAGGTCGACCGGGCCCGGGACGTGCTGCGCCAGCTTGAAGAGCGCGCGCGGGAGACGTACGTCTCACCCTATCACCTCGCCTACGTGTACACGGGACTGGGCGAGCCCGAGCGGGCCATGGACCTGCTGGAACGCGCGTTCGCGCAGCGTGCCGGCGCGATCTACGGGATCAAGGGCTCGTTTCTGTTCGCGCCGCTGCGCAGTCATCCGCGATTCCGGGCACTGCTCGGGGAATTGAAGCTCCGGCCGTAGCACGGCGGCTCGGCCTACCGTGTCGCGTCGTGTCCTGTTCCCTGGGCCACGACGCGCCAGAAGGCCTCGAAGACCCGCTCACACCACCAGGACCGGTGGTCGGTCATCTCCGCGAGCGCCTGCGCCACCGGGAGCGCCGGCGCATAGGCCCGCGGGTTGGTGAGGGCATCGTAGACGTCCAGGATCCCGACGATCTGGGCGGCGAGCGGGATTTCGTCTCCCTCGAGCCGGTCGGGATAGCCACTGCCGTCGTATTTCTCGTGGTGCCAGCGGATGATCGGCTTCAGGTCCCAGGGGAAGTCGACGTTCACCAGCAACTCGATTCCCCAGACCGGGTGCAGCTGCACCACGGCACGCTCCTCGTCGCTGAGCGGGCCGGGCTTGCGGAGAATCTCGTGGGGGATCCGCACCTTGCCCAGGTCGTGGAGATACGCGCCGAGCAGCACGGTCGTCTCCTCGGCCTCGTCGAGGTCCAGGGCCCGCGCCACGGCGACCGCATGCTGCGCGACCCGCTCGCAATGGCCGAACGTGTAGCTGTCGCTCGACTCGATCGAGCGTCCCCAGGCGCGCACGACCGCGAGGTAGGTGCCTTCGAGCTCCGCCACCTTCCCGCCCACGTGCACCAGGTCCATCCGCGCATCCAGTCGGCGAAACAGCCGGTGCGCGCTGTTGAGCAGGCGGAGCGCTTCCTGGTTCCGCCCCATCACTTGGCAGAGCAGGGCAAGCTCCCGGGAGGCTTCCGCTTCGTTGAGGACCGAGCCCGCGTCGCGCGCCAGCTCGATCGCCGCGCGCAGCCGTGACTCGGCGAGGGTGAGGCGTCCCGTCTCGCGATACACCATGCCGATCACCCGGTAGGCGTCCGCCTTGGCGCCTCGCGCGCCCAGCTGATCGAACAGCGACAGCGCATGCTCCGCGCTCTGCCGCGCGTTCTCGAACCGCTGGCGGGCCACGTCTACTTCCGCGTGATTCACCAGGCACAGCGCCTGCAGGTGGACGTCTCCGACCCGCTCGGCGAGGGCGCGACTCTCCCGGAAGTAGCAGTCCGCAGCCTCGAGCCGCTCGCGGTCCGCGCTGACCATCCCCAGGTTGTGGTAGGCGATGGCGCACCCATGCTCGTCCCCGCAGTCACGGTACGCCGCGAGGGAGCGCTCATAGCGCGCCAGGGCCTCGCTCAGCTCGCCCTGGATGTTGGCGACGATCCCGAGATTCTGCTGGACCCGCGCGCGCAGCTGCCGGCTCGATCCGCCCAGCTCCAGTGCCCGCATGAACGTCTTGCGGGCGTCCTCCAAGGAGCCCGTCGCGAGGTCCAGCCCGCCCAGCGTATTGAGCGCCTCCGCCGCGAGTACGTCGTTGCTGATCTGCCCTGCGACGTCGTAGCTCTGATGGCAGAGCGCGCGCGCCTGTGCGGGCTCGCCGCGGTGATGTCGCAGCACCGCCAAACGCCGCAACGCCTCCGCCAGCAGGGCGCGCGCCCCCTCCTGCTCCGCCGCTTTAATCCCGGACTCGTAGCGCGCAATCGCCTCCGGGATGCAACCGGCGCGCTCACGCCCCCGCGCTTCGTCGAGCAAGTCGGCGGCTCGGTGCGCCGCGGGCGAGGGCTGCGCCCGGCGGGTCTCACCAGGCGATGGCATAGTCGGAAAAGTGCTGCAACTGGCCCGTGACCGTGCGCGCGGCCGGGGCGTCGACCGAGGGCAGGTAGGAGAGGATCTCGAGCTCGTCCGTGGTGTGGGCAATCTCCTTGGGTGCAAGCGATCCGAGCAGACCGCAGTTCGCGTAGCTCATCGTGAGGGACGCCGGGCGATCGAACTGCAGGCCCTGCGGCTGGAATCGCACCACGTTCACGGTGTCCGACCGTACCACCGCGGTGATGGTCGTCGGCACCGCGAGTGCTCCGGCGGGAATGGCCAGGGAGTGCGGGCCGACGTCAATCGTGCCGCCATCCGGTCCAACCGTCTCGGTGACGGAATCGTACGCGAGCGGTGAGCACGTGAGGAGGCCGCCGGCTTGGAGCAGCCAGGTCCCGAGTGGTGCCTGCTCCAGCGCGCGCTGCGGCGGAACGCCCAACGGCGACGGTGCTCCGCAGCTCAGCATGACCACCGCGGCCGCGCCGCCCAGCGTGGTGACTATGAGACCCGAGACCTTCATGAGCTCGATCTCCGCGAATCGGACGCGACTCCGGAAGGAGTCGTGCGTGCCGTCCTTCCGCCATCTCGATCGGTCCCCGTGCTCCTGTCGAGGCGCCGCACCCACGGGCAGCCGGGCTCGGGCTTGCCGCTGCGCAGCGCCGTGGTGGCGCGCAACAGCAGCGCGACGGGATCAATTGGTGAATACGTGAGGTTGCCGACGGCATCGTAGCCGGCCCGGAGCGCCAGCTCCGGAGCACCCGCTACCGCTCCGCCGCCGAACGTTCCGCTCAGGACGGCGCCGATGCGCTGGGCGAGCTTCACGGCTCCGGCGTCGTCGGTCGCGGGTGCGATCACGGCGAATTCGGTCGGACCCAACGCCCCGACGACGTCCGATACTCGGACTGCCTGCGCGACGACGCCCGCAGCGGTTGCGTTCGCGCGGTCCGTCTCCAGCGCGACCACGACGCACGCCAGCGCCCCGTGCTGGCGGCCCATCAGCGCCCCCAGTTCCCGCGCCCGCCGCGCCAGGCCGGCACGATCGTGGAGTCCCGCGGGTGGGTCAACCGGTCGGTCGGCGAGAGCGGCGTCGATGTTGCGCTTCGCCTGCACGTAGCTCTGCAGCTTGATCGACAACTCGTCGAGGTCGCCTGGATAGCGGACAAAGTCCCACGCACCGACTTCGAGCGCGGTCACTCTCTGCTGCGGCGTCGGCCTATCGGGAGCGAGAATGAGGATCGGCACGCTCCCGCCGATGTGCGGATCATGGTGAAACAACCGACACACGTCGATCGGCGAGCTGTCGGGCAGCTCGGGTCCGACGATGATGAGGTCAGGCCGAGCCTCCCGTGCCCGCTCGAGCGCCAGCGCGGCGGTCGGTGGGTGGGCCACGGCATACCCATTCGCAGCGACCGCCCGCGCAAAAGAGGGCTCTCGAACGCCCGTGATCAGGACGACCGGAGGCACGCCTGGGATGTCCATGAGCCTTACGAGGGGCTAGCAACAAGCGGGCCCTCACGTTGGAGGCGCCGGCTGTGCCCACGCCGCGCCGCCGGCGTGACCGCACCAGGTGGGTCAGGCGGCTACATGTGTTGCTGTAGCGCAACACGCGAGACGTCAGCACGCCTGGGAGGCGCGAGGCCGATGTTCAGTTCGGGTGCGCGTTCCACCCCCGGCCCCGGCCTTCCTCTCTACAGGGCCCGCCGCAGCGCGGCGGCGAGCGTTTTCGCATCGCCCGGCTCCTCGTGCGGGCGGCCATTGATGAAGAACCGCGGGGTACCGCTCACGCCGCTCCGCACGCCGCTCAGGAAGTCCTCGCGCACGCGCGCGGCGTAAGTGTGTTCGACCAGCTCTCGCATCACCCGGTCGGCATCGATCCCGAGCTCGCGCGCGTACCCCACCAGGTCCTCGTCCTCGAGCGCCGCTTGATGCAGATACAGGAGATCGTGCATCTGCCAGAACTTGCCCTGCGCGGCGGCGGCCTCGGCCGCCTCCGCGGCCTGGGGGGCGTGGGGGTGCTCTTCGGCCAGCGGAAAGTGCCGGAACACGAAGCGGACCTTGGGTCCGAGCTCGCGCAGCACGCGCTTCAGCTCGGGGTAGGCGGCGCCGCAAAACGGACACTCGAAGTCGCCGTACTCCACCAGGGTCACGCGTGCGTCCGCCGGTCCCTGGACATGGTCGCGGGCGCCGACGGGCGGGGTGAGCAGTGCTCGTGGCGGCGCCTTCATCGCCTGGCGGGCGCGAGCGGTCCCAAGGAGCGCGGTGGTCCGATGCGGCGGGCCTCGATCGTCTGGAAGCTCGTGGTCCACGTGCGGCCGTCATCCGTGGAGCGGTCCGCGCTCCACGAAAACCGGTCGGGCCGGATGTCGTAGTAGCGGATCCGCCACAGCGATGGCTGTGGGCTCATCACGCCGAACTTCTGCTCGATGTGCATCTCCGAGCCGACCCGCTGGCCGGTGCCGACGTTCTGCAGTCCCGTTCCCCCCTCGGTCGAGACAAGCTCCCAGCGATCGAGCACGGCATTATAGGCGCGCAACGTCTTGGTCACGTAATACGTCTGGCCGCTGTCGCCGACGATGCGGTACTCGTCCAGGACCTGGCCGTCGTCGAGGCGCACGGCGCTCCAGAACCCGCGCATCGCGCCGTACTGCTGGTTCGCCGCGGTGAACGCCCAATCGCCGAGCAGATAGTCGAAGTCGGCGTGATGGGCGTCGTAGGACGCCCGGATCTGTTCGGCGGTCCGGCCGCCCGCGGCTTGCGCGGAGAGCGGTAGCGCGATGACGGCGCGGGCGACCAGCAGAAAGGCGACGCAGGACACGAGCGCAGTGTGACGCATGGGAGCCTCTGAGCGGAGAGCGAGTCAGCGATTAAGCTGCACGCCGGCCCGGACACGGGCAACACCCGCCCGCCATGCACGGCGGGCTATCGTCGACGGTTCAAACCCTGTACATATCCCTGGTGAGGAACGACATGACCCTCGCGCCCGACGACTTTCAGAGTCGCCTGCGCGTCCTGCTGGGTTTGCGAGGTGCGGTGCTCTCGGACGACGAGTTGTCCCAGATGGCCGACTGCTACCCGCGCTGCGGGGGGAAGGGGCCGTGGGACGTGCGGCAGTACGTGGCCCGCGGTGGCGCGGGCGCTCGGGAATACCGCGTCGTGCGGGGCACGAGCGTTCAGGACGTGTACCGCACCGCCGAGCGGCTCCGCGCGGACGCGGTCGGGACGGCGCTCAACGAGCTCGAGGCGGAGGAGCGGTCGTCCGATCCCCCCCCTCGCACACCGGTTTGACTTTGGCGGTACCGCCGACTAGCGTTGGCACCAGCGAGAGTCAAGGCGGGACTTGGCCCATGCGCCGGTCCCGCCTTTGCTTTAGCGAACCGGAGGAGTGCCGATGGCCAAAGAAGAAGCGATCGAGATCGACGGCGTCGTCGAGAACGTGCTGCCCAACACGACGTTTCGCGTGCTGCTGACGAACGGCCACTACGTGCTCGCTACGATTGCGGGCAAGATGCGGCGGTTCCGCATTCGCGTGCTCGCGGGAGACCGCGTCACGCTCGCGGTGTCGCCGTACGACCTCACGCGCGGGCGCATCACGTTCCGGCACAAGTGAACCGCTCGCGTCGGGAGCTGGGGCGGGCCGGGATGGTGACGGACGGCGGTGCGCCGCGCTGCCCCGGATGCCACGAGCAGCTGCAGTTTGGGACCGATCGTCAGGGCCGTACCATCGAGTCCTGCAGCTGCGGCTATCGCGGATTTCTGGAGACGCGCGGCGGGGGAGCGGAGCTGCGGCCGGTCGCTCCGGTCCGACCTCACAAGGCGGGGTGACCGCGCAGTAAATCGTCGACCTCCATCTGTCGCAGCACCATCCCATGATAGGCACCGCGGGCCGCCATCAGCTCCTCGTGGGTGCCGCGCTCGGTGACCCGCCCGTCGTCCATCAAGAGGATCATGTCGGCGCGCCGGATGGTTGAAAGGCGATGCGCGATCACGAACGTGGTGCGGCCGGCCAGGAGCGTGGCCATGGACGCCTGAATCAGCTGCTCGCTTTCCGTGTCCAGGTTGCTCGTCGCTTCGTCGAGGATGAGGATCTGCGGTGAAGCCAGAATCGCCCGCGCAATGGCCAGGCGCTGCTGCTGACCGCCCGACAGCTTGACGCCCCGCTCGCCAATCGACGTCTCGTACTGGTGGGGAAGCTTGACGATGAATTCGTGAGCGTTGGCGCGCCGGGCGGCGTCCTCGATCTCGGCGTCCGTCGCGTCGCGGCGGCCGTACGCGATGTTCTCCCGGACCGAGCCATCGAACAAGAACACGTCTTGCTGGACGATAGCCAGCAGGTCGCGATACGTCCGCAGGCGCAAGTCCCTGATGTCGATGCCGTTGAGCAGGATGCGTCCCCTGGTGGGGTCGTGGAACCGCGCCACCAGATCCGTGACCGTCGTCTTCCCGGCGCCGCTGCGGCCCACCAGGGCGACCACGTATCCACCGGGCACGGCCACCCTGAAGTCACGTACTACCGGCTGGCCCTCGCGATAGGCGAACTCGACGTCCTCGAAGGTGATATTGCGCACCACGCGCGGCGCGTCCTGCGCACCGGGGCGGTCCGGTTTGTCGTCGTCCATCGCCAGCACGTCGAACACCCGCTCCATCGCCGCGAGCGAGCGCTGCAATTCGGAGAACGAGTTGACGATCTGCCACACCGGGCCCAGCAGCAGAAACGTGTACCACTGGAAGGCCATGATGTCCCCGATCGAGGCCCCGCCAGTGATGTTCATGTACCCGCCGTACCACACGATCACGACGTTCACACCCGCCTGCATCAGACCCCAGGACGTCCACAGCACCAGCTCGCGGCGATGCGCGAACAGCTCCTTGCGCAGCACGGTGTGGCGGCCGCGCATGTAGTTGAGCAGCTCCTGCAGCTCCCGCCGGAACGCCCGCACGATGCGAATTCCCGAGAACGTCTCACCCACCCGGCCGTCGACGTGCTCTACGTCCCGCCGCAGCGAGCGGTAGATCGGCCGGATGCGCCGCGCCGCGGTGAAACTGATCAGCATCGCCCCGGGCACGACGGCCATCGCCGTCAGCGCCAGCCGCCAGTTCAGGACCAGCAGCACCGTGACGGCCACGGCCAGACGGATGAGCGACACGAGGGGCGACACGAGCGCCATCTGCAGCAGGCCGGTCGTCGTTTCCACGTCACCCGTCAAGCGGGACAGGATGCCGCCGGTCTTCATGTCCCACAGCCTGGAGAGCGGCAGGTGCAGCAGCCGCTCGAACAGCGACCGGCGGAGCGACATCATCACGCGGACGTTGAGCAAGCGCTGGCGATAGTCCCGCACTGCGTCGATCACGTTGGACAAAACCACCACGGCGACGAACGCCGCACCCGCCAGCTGCAACCGCGCCAGCCGGGAAGCGGTGTCGAGCCCCGTTTTGAGCAGGACCCGATCGATGATGAACCGCATGAACAGCGGCTCGATCATCTGGAGTCCGGTGGTGAGCAGGGCGAGGACCAGGAGCGCGATGGCAGCGTAGCGATACGGCCGCAGCCAGCGCAGGTACTCGCGCACGTAGGGCCGTCGCTCGCCTCGAGCCGGGCGCTGGGAGTCGCCCGGCTCCGCGGCGTCGTCGAGGCGCCGCCGCTTGTAGTCCTGGACGAAGCCGCGATAGCGCTGCCGCGAAGAGACGTTCACGAGCTCCAATTTGTCGCCCCTCGATGGGAGATAGCCAGCCGGGCTTGCGCTCCGCCTCGCCGTGGGGGGATATAGGGGGCCACCGGAGGATGACCATGGTCGCTCTTTCGCTGCGATGCGCCCTGTTGCTGCTCTCCCTGTCCGTCGCGCTCGACGCCGCGGCCGACGCACAGACAGCGGCGCCAGCCTCCGCCGGCGCGGCGGTGGCGTGGACCATCAAGACGAAGGGGGACGTGCGCTGGCAGCAGGTCACGCCGGCCGGCGCGCTCCTCATCTCGACCGACGCCGAGCTCGCCGGAGTCGACATCGAGCGCGGCCAGGTCACCTGGGAAAAGCCCGAGCTCGGCGGCTTGCCGCCCGACAGCGTGCGCATGGTCGAGGGCTCCCTGCTCATGGAGGCGGCGCGCCCCGGCCTGCTGATCGTATTCGATCCCGTGACCGGGGCGGTCGTGTTCGATTCCCGGCGCCTGAGCCTCGCTCAAATCGTCACCCGGCGCGTGCTGCCGCAAAGCGGCACGCTGCTCGTCCACGGGCGGCGCGCGGCTGGGCCTCCCGTGGTGGCGCTGTTCGATCTCGTGACGGGCGATCAGCGCTGGGCCAACGAGGCGCTGTTCGAGCAGACCGGGCCCCAGAAGAAGGGGCTGGGCGGCCTGATGCAGCGCCTGGTGACCGCCGCCTCCGAGGCCACGGCGCTGGAGGTGCTGCAGGCGGGGCCCGACATGATCGTGGTCCACACGCTGATGGGCCTGCGCGCGCTCGATGCGCGCAGCGGAGCGGTGCGCTGGTCCGCTACGCTGCCCACCGCCCGCGCCGGCAACCCGGCGCGCCACGTGCGGCTGTTTCCGTCGCTCGACAAGACCGACCGCATCTACGTGGGCTTCGACGACCGCCTGATGGCCTACCGCCTCGCCGACGGCCAGGCCCTCTGGGCCAAGCCCGCGACGATCGACGGCTGGGTGCACGGCATCGTGCAGCATCCCAACGGCATCATCATCCTGCCGGAGTCGCCGCCCGCCAATCAGGCGACGGGCAACGTGCGCATCGTCAACGGTGTCGTGCAGACGGGGCTGAACGTGGCCCGCTACGACGATGGTACGACCATCGCCGACAAGCCGCTGCGCATGCGGGGGACGGTCACGGACGCCCTCATCACCGGTGGCTCCGCCGTGCTCGCCGTCGACGCCGAGTCGCGCACCTTCGTGAACGTGCTGGACGTGGCCACCGCCACCGTGCGCTTGAAGAAGGACGTGAAGATCAAGGGCCAGCTCGACTATGCCGAGCTGACCCCCGCGGGCCTGCTCTACATTTCGCGGCCCGACCCGGCAACGAACGCCGAGGTGAACATCATCGATCTTGCGACGGGCGAGCAGAAGTTCAAGGACGCGATCGAAAGCGGCAGGCCGTGGGGGGGGAATCCGGACGACTACAACGCCGCTGGCTATGCGCTGCATCATGTCGTCGAAGGCTCGACGCTGTATGTGTTTGCGAGCCACGATCACCGGCTATACGCGGTCGATCGCGCCGCGGGCAGCTACCGCGCGCTCGGCGGAGAGATCAAGCTGCAGGGCGGCGAGGATCCGACGGCGCTGGAGCTGCGTCCCGCGGGGCTCGTCCTCATCTCGCCGCAGAACTTGGTGGTCGTGGGGCGGGACGGGCAAGTGAAACAGCAGGTCTACAATCCCGCGCCGCAGCTGCCGGGGTTATTGCGCGCGCTGTATCGCATCAACGCCGTGCGCGCCGGCCTGTACGGTGCGGCCGCGTCGGCGTACGGCGATGCGTTCGCCCAGGCGTCGCGCAACGCCACCGACACGAGCGCGCGCCGCATCACCGGGCAGATGGCAACGGCCTACACGCAGGGCGGCGCCCAGCTGGCGGGGTATTCGCACCAGGCCGCGAGCCTCGCGTCCAAGCGCTTCAAGGCGTCGCTCACCGTGCCCGGGTCGGTCTTCATGTTGACGCGCGCCCCCGAGGGGAACGGCAACGTGCTGCTGCAGATCGACAAGGACACGGGGCTTCCCAGGTCGCGCGTCGATCTGGGCAAGGAGCGCGAGCCGGTGTACGCGGTGGATGACGTGGCCGGCATGCTGTTCCTCAAGACCACGGCGGGGACGCTGGTCGGCTACCGGCTCTGAGCCACGACGGAAGGTTGTTGTTCCTCACGCGGTCGCTGCGCCTGTTCGCCTACGGCGCGCTGGCCGTGATCCTCGTCGTCTACCTGACGAGCCTCGGGCTGAGCGCATCGCAGACGGGTTTGCTCCTCACGCTCACCCTGGTCGGGGACACGGTAGTCTCGCTCTACCTCACGACCCGGGCCGATCGGCTGGGACGGCGGCGCATGCTGATCCTCGGCGCGCTGCTCATGACGGCCGCCGGCGTGGCCTTCGCGTGGACGCGCAACTTCCTGGTCCTGGTCGTGGCGGGGACGATCGGCGTCATCAGTCCCAGTGGGAACGAAGTGGGGCCGTTCTTGCCGATCGAGCAGGCCGCGCTCGCGCAGGTCGTTCCTGCCGCTGTCAGAACCACGGTGTTCGCCTGGTACACGCTCGCGGGCTCGTTCGCGACGGCCTCCGGGTCGCTGTGTGGCGGCGCACTCGCGCACGCGCTGCAGGGGTCCGGGTCGATGCCGCTCGCGGGCTATCGGGTCGTCGTGTTGCTCTATGCGGCGTTGGGCGCGGTACTGGCGTTGCTGTTCACGCGTCTCTCCCCCGCCGCCGAGGTGGCTGCGCCGGGAGTGATAGCCACGCGCTTCGGTATCGCCCACTCGAGCGACGTCGTACTGCGGCTGTCCGGTCTGTTCGCGCTCGATTCCTTTGCCGGTGGGTTCGTGGTACAGAGCTTCGCGGCCTACTGGTTCTATCTCCGGTTCGGCGTGCACCCCGCGACGCTCGGCGTGATCTTCTTCTGGGCGAATTTGTTGGCTGGGGTCTCGGCGTTGCTGGCTACCCGGCTGGCGGCGCGCTTCGGTCTCGTCAAGACCATGGTGTTCACGCATCTGCCTTCGAACATCCTGCTGATTCTCGTACCGCTGATGCCGACCCTGCCGCTCGCCATCCTGGTGCTGTTGGCGCGCTTCAGCATCAGCCAGATGGACGTGCCGACCCGGCAGTCATACGTCATGGCGGTGGTGCGTCCCGAGGAGCGCTCGGCGGCGGCCGGGATCACCGGCGTGGCCCGCACGACTGGCGCCGCCATCGCTCCGGTGTTTGCGGGGTGGATGTTTGCACGGCCCACGCTGATCAGCGTGCCGTTCTTCATCGCCGGCACGTTGAAAGTGGTCTACGACCTGCTCCTCTACCGCGGATTCGTGGCGCGGCGTCAGCCTCGGTCGTAGGCCTGCTGCAAGCCTTGGATGTCGAGCTTCTTCATCTTCAGCATGGCCTGCATCACCCGGTTCGCCTTCTGGGGATCCTTGTCTCCCAGCAGCTTGCCCAGCACCGTGGGTACGATCTGCCAGGACAGCCCGAACTTGTCCTTGAGCCAGCCGCATTGGTCCTTGGATCCGCCGGCGGACAGCTTGTCCCACAGGTCGTCCACCTCCTGCTGCGTCTCGCAGTTCACGAACAGCGAGATGGCCGGCGTGAAGCTGTACTGCGGGCCGCCGTTCAGGGCGTAGAAGTCCTGCCCCTCGAGCTGGAAGCTGCAGGACATGACCGACCCCTTCGGCCCCGGCCCGGCATCGCCGTAACGCGTCACGCGCACGACTTGGGAACGTTTGAAGATCCCCACGTAGAAATTCATGGCCTCTTCGGCGTTGCCGTTGAACCACAGGAACGGGACGATCTTCTGCATGGCAGCCCCTTTATATGGACGAAGGTGTCGACGCCAACATGGTAGCCAGACGGTCGTAGCTCGCCGCCACGCCGCTCTCCATGCCGGACTTGAGGACCGCGTCGCGCGCCGCGCGCGACTCGTAGCGCATCGTGACCGTGAGCGTCGTCTTGCCGCCGCGCTCGACCAGAACCAGCGTCCCCACCGCCTCGCCCGGATACCAGGCCTCATCGAACCGCTCGGTCGAGACGATACGCTCGGGCGCAACGATTTCGCGATACACGCCACCCATCCCCATTTCGGTTCCCTTGGTATCGTGTCGCCACACGTAGCGATAGGTGCCGCCCACCCGCAGGTCGATCTCGCACACGGGCATGGACCAGCCAGGCGGTCCCAAGAGCCAACGGCGGACCAGCTCGGGCTTGGTATGGGCGTCGAACACCAGGGTACGGGGCGCGTCGAAGACGCGCGTCATCACGATGTCGCGCTCTCCGGGTGCGGTGACTTGCAAGGGGCTCATCGGTGCGTTCCTCGGTTCTTCTGGGTTTGCAGCTCGGCGAGCAGGGCGTCGAGGCGCCGGTAGTTCCCCTCCCACAGCCGGCGGTAGCGTTCCAGCCAGTGGGTGACGTCGGCGAGCGGCCTCGGCTCGAGGCGGCGCGGCCGGCGCTGCGCGTCGCGGCCCCGCGTCACCAGGCCCGCGCGCTCGAGCACCTTCAAGTGCTTGGAGATCGCCGGTTGACTCATGGCGAATGGTCGCGCCAGCTCGGTTACCGACGCCTCCCCCGCCGCGAGCCGGGCGAGGATCGCGCGCCGGGTGGGATCCGCCAGGGCCGCGAACGTGGCGTTGAGATGCTGGTGTTTCATAACTAGTAGGTTATATAAGCGGGGACGCCCCGCCCGTCAAGCGGTGCGGGCGTTGTGATCGTCCCCTAGTCGGGGCGCCGGGGATGGCGCCCCAGGCCGGCCCGCGCGGCGTCGATGCGCGTGATGTAGGCCTGCACCGCCTCGCGTGGCACGCGCCGGGGCATCACGAAGTGACTGTCGTCGGGGCGCGAGCTCTTCAGGTCGTCGACCATCAAGTCCCCGCCGTGCGCCTCCACTGCCGCCTCGAACCGCTCCACGGCCGACAACAGGTCCACGAGATCTTCGGGATTCTCGCCGCCCGTGACCGTGATCCCGCGGCTCCGCAACCGGGCCGTCACCTCCGCCGCCGCCGCGGCCCGCTCCGCGCGCTCCTCGGAGTCGTCCATGCCGATCCTCCTCCCGCCTCAGTATTCCGCGAACGTGTCGTCCGGATAACAATACAGCCACCGCTCCCCCGGCTCCTCCGAGGTGACCACGGGATGTTTGGTGGCGCGTGCGTGCTTGGAGGCATGCTGGTTGGGAGAGCTGTCACAGCACAGCGTCGCGCCGCACTGCTGACACGTTCGCAGGTGCACCCACTGCGCGCCGATCTTGACGCACTCGGCGCACTCCCGGCGCTTGCCGTGCCGGACGGTGGTGATCGCAGCGAGGTGCGCGCAGCTGGTCGTGTCGGCCATCGTCGCCTCGGGTTATTCGTGGAGCACCTGGTGGACGGCGGCGATCGCGATCGATCCCTCCCCGACGGCGGAGGCCGCCCGCTTGACGCTGCCGCTGCGCACGTCGCCCACCGCGAACACGCCCGGCAGGCTGGTTTCCAGGAGGTGCGGGGCCCGGCCCAGCGGCCAGCGCGCGGCGGCCAGGTCTTCCGGGGAGAGATCCGGGCCGGTCTTGATGAATCCGCGGGCATCGAGCGCGAGGCACCCCTGGAGCCACGCCGTGCTCGGCATGGCGCCGGTCATGGAGAAGACGTGCCGGATGTCCAGGGTCTCCACCCGGCCCGACTGGTTGTCCCGCCAGGTCACCCGCTCGAGATGATGGTCTCCCTCGAGTCCGACGATTTCGGTGCGCACGTGCAGGACGATGGCCGGATGGTCCTCGATGCGACGGATCAGGTAGCGCGACATGGTCTCGGCCAGGCCGCTGGACCGGACCAGCATGTGCACCCGCCGGGCGGTCTGCGCGAGAAACACCGCGGCCTGGCCCGCCGAGTTGCCCCCGCCCACGACCACGACTTCGTCGCCCCCGCACAGCTGCGCTTCCATGAACGTCGCGGCGTAGTACACGCCCGTGCCCTCGAACTGCGCCAGGTTGGCGATCGACAGCCTGCGATACTCGGCGCCGCTGGCGATGATCACCGCCCGCGCCGGCACACGCGGGCCCTCGTCCAGCTCGATGGTGTAGGGCTGGCGGTCGCAGGTGAGGCGCTTGGCGTCGTTCCCGACCATCAGCTGGGCCCCGAACTTTTGCGCCTGGTTGTACGCACGCGCCGCCAGCTCCTGGCCGGAGATCCCGGTGGGGAAGCCGAGGTAGTTCTCGATGCGCGAGCTCGCACCTGCCTGGCCGCCGGGGGCAGTGGACTCGAGCACCAGGACGTCCAGTCCCTCGGACGCCGCGTACACCGCCGCCGCGAGCCCGGCGGGTCCCGCGCCGACGACGACCAGGTCGCGCAGGTGGGTGCGATCGATGGCGTCGTTGAAGCCCAGGCACTCGGCGATCTGCTGATTGGTGGGGTTGCGCAGCACCACGGTGCAGCGGCAGATGACCACCGGGATGTCGGCGACGCCGACCCGGAAGCGATCGAGCAGGTCCTGGACCCCGGCGTCACGGTCCAGATCGAGGTACGTATGCGGATGGCCGTTGCGCGTCAGGAACTCCTTGATGCGCAGCGTTCCCGCGCAGTGCGTCGAACCCACCAGCACGACGTCTCCCAGGCCGCGCGCGATGAGCTGCACGCGACGCAACAGGAACGCACGCATCAGAATCTCGCTCAGCTCGCTGTCGGTCTGCACGAGCGTGAGGAGATTCTCGCGATCGACTTCGATTACTTCGCCCGGCTCGGCGGCGCGGACGCGCCCGAACCCGCGACGACCGGACAGCACGTTGACCTCGCCGGTGAACTGCCCCGGTCGAAACAGCGCTACCGAGTCCTCGGCCGCGCCGATCGGTCGGACGACCTCGATCAGGCCTTCGGTCACCACGAAGAAGCGCGCCGTCTGCTGGCCGGCTTCGACCAGCACATCACCCTGGTCGACGCGGCGTACCCGTCCGTGCGCGGCGACGCGCGCGACCTGCGCCGGGGTGAGCGTGGGAAACACCTGATCGGCGCGGGCGCCGGCCGTCAACGGGAAGGTGGGAGTGGCTGTCGTCATCGCGGTAAGGTGCATCGGGCGTCAAGCCCTCGCCAGGGCCGCGGGCCGGGTATCTTGTTGCCAGGTTGCGGGTTCCACCGATGTCCGCGGCGGCGTTCCTGAAACGTCTTAACGTCGGAAGCGCCGCTGGAACGACCGGACCGAAAAGGGGCGAGCCCCGAGAGGAGTCACCATGAGCGAATTCGTTTACCTGTACCGCAGCACCAACGAGGCCAGTCGCGCCGCGATGGGATCGCCGGAGCAGCTGCAAAAGAGCATGCAGACCTGGATGGCCTGGATGAAGCAGCTCGCCGACAAGGGCCACATCAAGAACCCCGGTCACCCGCTTGAGCGGTCCGGCAAGCTGGTCAAGGGCAAGCAGCGCACCATCACCGACGGGCCTTACGCCGAATCCAAGGACGTCATCGGGGGCTACACCCTGATCGAGGCCAGGGACCTCGCCGAAGCCGTGGAGCTCTCGAAGGGCTGTCCCATCCTGGAGGGCGGCGGCGTGGTGGAAGTCCGTCCCGTGCTGCCGACGGGCATGTGACGGCGCTGCACGAGCATCTGTTCCGAAGGGAAGCGGGGCGGCTGGTCGCCACGCTGACACGCCTCTTCGGCGTCGAGCACCTGGCGCTGGCAGAAGACGTCGTGCAGGACGCCTTCTGCCGCGCCTTGGAGGTGTGGCCGTTCCGCGGCGTGCCGGACAATCCGTCCGCGTGGCTGATGGCGACCGCCAAGCATCGGGCCCTGGACGTGTTGCGGCGCGAGCGGACCGCGCGCACCCTCGCCCCCGAGGTCGCCCGGGCGCTCGAGACCGCCGAGCCGCTGTATACCGAAGACGCCATCAAGGATGATCAGCTGCGCATGATGTTCTCCTGTTGCCATCCGCGCCTGTCCGAAGCGGCGCAGGTGGCGCTCATGCTCCACATTCTGTGCGGGTTCAGCGTCGACGAGGTGGCCGGTGCGTTCGTCAGCACGCACGCGGGCGTCGAAAAGCGTCTCACCCGCGCCAAGCATGTCCTCGCCCAGTCGCAGCGGCTGTTCGAGATCGCGGACCCGGCCGACATCGCCGCACGGCTCCCGGCGGTGCAGCGCGCGCTCTATCTGCTCTTCAACGAAGGCTATCACGGCGCGTCGCCCGAGGCGGCGGTGCGGGCCGAGCTGTGTCGGGAGGCGCTGCGGCTCACCGGCTTGCTGCTCGAGCATCCCGTGGCGGCCACGCCGGCCACGTACGCGCTCGCGGCGATGATGTGTCTCCACGCGGCACGCCTGCCGGCGCGCCTCGACGCGGCGGGCCAGTTTCGCGTGCTCGCCGGGCAGGATCGCTCGTGCTGGGATGCCGAGCTGATGGCCGAAGGGCAACGCCTGCTCGAGCGCTCGGCCGGCGGGCCCGACCTCACCGAGTATCACCTCGAGGCCGCCATCGCGGCCGTGCACGCGTCCGCGCCGCGCCTCGAGGACACGAATTGGGGGCAGATCGTGTCGCTGTACGACATGCTGCTGGCCATTCGCCCGTCCCCGGTCGTGGCCCTGAACCGCGCCATCGCCGTCGCGCAGTGCGACGGCCCCGAGCGCGGGCTCGCGGCGATCGCGGCCATCCCCGACCGTGACCGCCTCGCCGGCTATCCGTTCTACCACGCGGCGCTCGGCGAGCTGGAGCTGCGGCGCGGGCAGGGCGGCGCGGCGCGCGCGCACTTCGCGGCCGCGCTCGCCCTGGCGCGCAACGCCATGGAGCGGCACTTTCTCGAGCAGCGCATGGAGGCGTGTGATGTCGGAAAGGCCGATCTAGCGTGGCAGCCTGGCCCGAGTTGCCGTTGAGCGATTGGGCGGACACGCTTACGACGCTGCAGCGCTGGACGCAGATCGTCGGCAAGACGCGCCTCGCCCTGGCCCCGATGCAGAATCACTGGTGGCAGGTGGCGCTGTACGTCACCGCCCGCGGGCTGGGCACCTCCCCCATGCCGTATGCCAAGGGCAACGTCGAGCTGGAGTTCGATTTCCTGGACCACCGCCTGGTGGCGCGGACCAGCGACGGCGCGACCCGGAGCATCCCCCTCGCTCCGCGATCCGTCGCGGACTTCTACCAGGATTACCTGGGTATGCTGGCGGCCCTCGGCGTCGCGGCGAAGATCTGGCCGGTGCCGCAGGAGATGGCGGACACGACCAGCTTCACCGCCGATCGGGAGCACGCGTCCTACGACCCTGACGCCGCGCAGCGTTGCTGGCGGATCCTGACGCATGCGGACCGCGTGCTGCAGCGGTTTCGGGGGCTTTTCCTCGGTAAGTCGAGCCCCTCGCACTTCTGGTGGGGCGGCTTCGATCTGTCGTGCACGCGCTTCTCGGGACGTCCCGCGCCGCGGCACCCCGGGGGGATACCACATCTCGCCGACTTCGTCACGCGCGAAGCGTACTCCCACGAGTGCATCAGCGCGGGATGGTGGCCGGGCAGCGTCGCCGGGCCGGTGGCGGAGCCCGCGTTTTACGCCTACGCCTATCCGGAGCCGGCGGGCTGCCCGGACGCCCCGGTGCGCCCGGCCACGACTCGTTACCTCCTGGCGATGCGAGAGTGGATCCTGCCGTACGAGGCGGTGCGGGTGGCGCGCGATCCTGAGGGGGCGCTGCTCGAATTCCTCCAGAGCACCTACGAGGCCGCGGCCGACCGCGGCGGGTGGGATCGCGCCCGGCTCGAGCGGGCGTAGTCAGCCGTCGCACCAGGACGCGCCTCCGGCCCCATGCTGCAGCAACGGCCTGCCTATTGAACGATTACGCGGACAACGACAACTTCAAGCCCAGGACAAAGGGAGGTCTTGGGGCATGGCAGAGAAGGGGAAAGGACGGTCGCTGAAAGACCGGCTCGTGGATATGGGCGTGCTGGTCGAGAAGGATGAATCCCCAAGTGCCGCTCAAGGATCGGCTGCCGTGTCGGGACCGGGCGGGTTGCCTGGCCCGGGGTCGGTTGCCGGAGGGGTTGATCGGGACCTGCTGAAACAGCTGCTCGCCGCCGCCACCAAGGACACGAACGATTACACCGAGTTCATGCTGTCCGCCGACGCGATGTCGGGGGTCATTCCCGACGAGGCAACCCGCATCAAGGCCGCGTTCGTTGCTTCCAAGCCGCACGGTCTCACCCTCGAAAGGATCCTTGCCGGGCTCGCCAGCAGCAAACGGGTGCTCGAGGCGAAGCGCGGCGAATTCGAAAGAGTACTGTCGCAGAAGGTTGACGCCCTCGTCACATCGAAGCAGAAGCAAGCGGACGACAACCGCAGGACGATCGACTCGAAGAAGCAGGAGCTGACACAGCTTCAGGCCGAAATCACCGCGCTCGAGCAGGCGGAGGCAAAATCCAGGGCGGAAATCACCGCCGGTCAGACTCAGATCGAGGCCGCCAAGGCCAACTTCCTCGCGGCCTACAATGCCGCGATCACCGTACTATCTTCGAACGAAGCCAAGCTGAAGACCCAACTCAAGGGGGCGTAAGGCGACCATGACAGACATGACCCCTATTCCCTCCGCGGCGAAGACCTTCTGGCAGCGTCCCGAAGGAACGTTCGCGAAGGTCATCAGCGCGATCGTGGGCGCATTTCTCGTTTTCAAGTACGCCCTCCCCGTTCTCACGTTCTTCAACAACCTCATCTGGACCACGGTGAACATCGTCATCGGCGGCGCCATTCTCGCCGCCGTCGTCTACGTGATCTGGGACGGCCGCCTCCTCCGAGCCGCGAGCTACATCTACAAGAGCTTCATGAGGTGGGTCTTCAACTGGATCACGTCGAACGATCCCATCGGCGTGATGAAGACGGCCTTGGAGAAGATGGGGAAGATCCTGTCCCAGACCGAGGGTCAGATGGGTACCGTGCGCGGCGTGATGGTGCAGCTGCGCACTGCCATTGCCAATGCCGAGCGTAACCGGACGACCGCCCTGAAGCTTGCCGATCAAGCCGGCAAGGAGAACAATCCGCTGCAGGTCCGCGTGAAGAGCAAGACGGCGAGCATCTACGGTCGGTCGACGATGACGTACCAGGAGTTACTCACCAAGCTCGAAGTGATGTATCGGGTGCTGAACAAGTACCACGACATCGCCAAGTCCAACATCGAAGTGATGACGGTCGAGCTGCAAGAGAGCACCATGCGCCACAGCGCTGCGCGGGCCGTCGGCGCCGCCATGAAGGGCTTCTGGTCCATCATGTCGACGGGCCAGGACAAGGAAATGTACGACCTGGCGAAGGAGCACATCGCCGAGGAATGGGACAACACCGTCGGCGAGATGGAGAACTTCGTCGCGATTTCCAAGGACGTCGTCAGCTCCTTCGACCTGGACCAAGGCGTCCTCGAGGAGGACGGTCTGAAGCAGCTCGCGGAGTGGGAGCAGAAAGCCGATTCGCTGGTCTTGGGAGCGGAGAAGCCGGCGCTCATTGCCGCTGCCAACGATCCAAGGGACGTGCTTCACCTCCCGGGCAGCGAGGACTACGAACAGCTCTTCAAGTAGCGGGCGTACCCGGGTCTTGAACTACAACCGAGACGGAGGATAACGGCATGGCCGTTCAGCTCTCTTCCCGCTTCAAGCGGCTTGTCCTCCTGCTAGTCGTGGTCGGAGGTGGTTACTACGCTCTGCGCTACGCGTCCAGCCACGGCATGATCCCGCAGGGTAAGCAGAGCGGCGGTCTCCGCACGACTCCGGTTCGTACCGAGAAGATCTCCAACGCGTCCAGCGAGCCCATCACCGTCTGCGTCGTTACGTGGCCCGGGTATGCCGGCGGGGAATACTTCAACGGCGGTTTCGCCGCGTCAACCGATTCCCGGTACTACCGGGACTACGGCATCAAGGTCGCGTTCAAGGTGATCGAGCAGTTCGTCCCGTCCCGCGAGGCGTGGAAGGCCGACAAGTGCCAGGCCATCTGGCAGACGGCCGACGCGTTCCCCACGGAGGTCGCGGGCTTAAAGGAGTACCAGCCGAAGATCATCTTCCAGGCAGACTGGTCCCGCGGCGGCGACGTGGTCATTGCCCGCCATGGCCTGACCTCCGTGAACGACCTGCGCGGCAAGACCGTATCGGCCGCGCTCGGGACGCCTTCGCACACCCTGCTGCTGCGCATGCTCGAGGCGGCGGGGATGACGATCCACGACGTCCACTACAAGCCGACGGAGGATGCTCCGGGCTCGGCGCAGATGTTCAAAGCTGGCTCGGTCGATGCGGCGGTCGTGTGGTCGCCGGACGATCAGGACGTTCTGAAGAGTGTGCCTGGGTCACACGTGCTCACCAGTTCGAAGATCATGTCGAACATGATCGCCGACGTCTTCTTCGTGAAGCAGAGCTATCTCGAGACGCACCGCGACGAGCTGCGCGCCCTCGTCGAGGGTTGGCTGCGCGGCGCCGCCGAGATCAACACCGATCCATCGGCCAAGGAGCAAGCCATCCAGATTCTCGCCAACGGCCTGAATCAGCCTCTGGACTTCATCCGCGCGGTGATCGACAACGCCCGGCTCGTCACCTACGGGGATAACGTGAACTTCTTCAACCTCAACGGTGACTACAGCGGCGTAACCGGCCAGGAGCTCTATGAATCGACCGGCCGGCTGTATCATCGATCGGACGCGTCGCTCGCGCCCACGGTCTTGCCCCCGTGGAGTAGTGTCGCCGACCTGGGGATCATCCGGTCCATCCATCTGACCGGACCGGAGCAGGCGGCTGAGCCCGTAGCGACGTTCGCGAAGGCGACTGCGAGCGACGTGAGCGCCGCGCCACTCTCGATGAAGCACATCACGATCACGTTTCCGACTGGTTCGGCCACACTCGATGAGAACGTGAAGTACATCATCGATACCGAGTTCGCGCCCACGGCGAAGACCGCGGGCAACGCGCGGATCCGGATCGAAGGCAACACCGACAACGTCGGCTCGCCCGACCTGAATCAGGGGTTGTCTGAGCGTCGGGCTCAGGCCGTGGCCGACTACCTGGTGTCCAAGTACGGCTTCGACAGCCACCGGTTCATCGTCGTGGGCAACGGTCCCCGCAAGCCGGTCGCTTCGAACGACACGGAGAGCGGGCGGGCTCGGAATCGGCGTACCGATTTCGAACTGTTGAACAACTAGCGAACCGACATGACGGCGCTTTTCAGGCTTCGAGGCACTCTTGATGAGAGGACCAAGGTCGGCATCGAGATCACGGGCGTGGTCGCCACGCTCGTCGTCTGGACAGCCCTCGTCCAATGGAAGCTCGTGCCGGCGACGATTCTGCCGATGCCGTGGAAGGTCGTGACCTCCCTGAAAGAGCTTCATTACCAAGACGCGCTCATCGTAAACGCCCTGTACTCCATCAAGATCAACTTTCTGGGATACTTGGAGGCGGTCGGCCTCGCGCTGCCTCTCGGCATGGCGATCGGCCTGCTACCCATTTTTCGGGCGCTCTCGGAGCGGCTCATCAGTGCCGCGCGGTATCTGCCCCTGACGGCCACCATCGGCATTTTCATCGCCCTGTTCGGCATCGAGACAAAAATGAAGGTCGAGTTCTTGGCCTTCGGCATCTTCGTGTACCTGCTCCCGGTCGTGGTGGAGCGGGTGGATGAGGTTCAGGAGGTGTACGTCCAGACCGCGCGAACGCTTGGCGCCACGCCCTGGCAGACGGTGAAGAGCGTGTTCATCCCGGACGTCGTGTCCAGGGTGTTTGACGACATCCGGGTGTTGATCGCCTTGTCGTGGACATACATCGTGTTCACGGAAGTCATCAACGCGTCTGACGGTGGGATCGGTGCTCTGGCGTACATCGCGGCCCGTCAGAGTCGGCCCGACAAAGTTTATGCGGTGCTGCTCACGATCATTCTGATCGGGTTCCTGCAGGACAAGGCGTTCCTGTACCTGGGCCGACTGTTGTTCCCGTTCAAGTATGTGGAAGGAGGCGGCAGTGGAAGCGCCGCCTAAAGGTCAGCTGCCGAGGGTCATCGAGCTCCGCGGCATCACCCAGACGTATGACGGGGGAAAGACCTTCCTGTTCAACAAACTGAACCTGCTGCTCGAAGACAAACCCGGTCAGGGGCAGTTTGTCGTGATCCTCGGCGTCTCGGGTTGCGGCAAGTCAACCTTGCTCCGCTACATATCCGGGCTGCAGACGCCGACGTCGGGGGAGGTGCTCATCGACGGCAAGCCGAAGACGGACAGCATGGTGATCAGCATGGTGTTCCAACAGTATTCGTCGTTCCCATGGCTGTCCGTTCTCGATAACGTCATGCTGCCGCTGAAGTTCAGAGGCGTTCCCAGGAGCGACGGCAGGGAACAGGCGATGGCGATGATCAAGGCCGTGGGGTTGGAAGGTCACGAGCACAAGTATGCCCAGTCTCCGATTCTCTCGGGCGGCCAACTCCAGCGGGTAGCCATTGCGAGAAGCCTCATCTCAAACCCGCAAATCATCCTCATGGACGAGCCCTTCGGGGCCCTCGATACGCTGACGCGGTTCCGCATGCAGACGATGCTGTATGGCATCTGGGAGAAACTGGAATCGACGATCGTGTTCGTGACGCATGACATTCAGGAAGCGGTGTTCCTGGGCGACGACATCTACGTCATGAAGTCGGGCAGGGGCACGTCCGAGATCGCCAGGACCATCCACGTGGACTTGCCGCTGCACCGCGACCGGGCGACGAAGCGCGAGGCGCACTTCGTCCAGCTCGTAGCGGAGGTCGAGGATGCGATCACCAGCTTGAACGCATAGCTGCTGCGTCGGTCGCGACGCTTCACGTACCTTGTCGATTTCGCCCCACCCCGTTCGTCGCTATGAGAACCCTCAGAGGAGACGTGGCCATGCGTGGCATTTCGGCACTAGTCGCCCTGTTCCAGGTCATGACGGCGGTGTCACTGGGCGCGCAGGCGCCCGCCAAGCGTAATGCGCAGGGCGTGTGGGGCGGCGCGACCAAGGGAGTCGGCCACTACGCCGACGTGAACGGCCTGAAGCTGTATTACGAGATCGCCGGAACGGGCCGGCCGCTCATTCTGCTGCACGGCGGCCTGGGCGCGCTCGAAATGTTCGGACCCAACCTCGCGGCCCTCGCCCGCGGCCGTCAGGTGATCGCGGTGGACCTGCAGGGCCACGGGCGCACGGCCGACATCGATCGACCCTTGAGCGTCGCGCTGATGGCGGACGACATCGCCGCGCTGATCAAGCAGTTGGGGCTCGCGAGCGCCGACATCATGGGCTATTCGCTCGGGGGCGGCGTCGCGCTGCAGACGGCGATCCGGCACCCCGAGGTCGTGCGCAAGCTCGTGGTGGTGTCGACGCCGTTCCGGCGCGACGGCTTCTATCCCGAAATCCTGGCGCAGCAGGGGCAGGTGGGCCCCGCCGCCGCCGAGGCGATGAAGCAGACGCCCATGTACCAGCTGTACGCGAGCCTCGCGCCCCGGCCGGAGGACTGGCCGCGCCTGTTGGGAAAGATCGGCGACGCGATGAAGCAGGACTTCGATCTCTCGAAGGACATCGCCGGCATCACGGCGACGACCCTCGTGGTCGCGGGCGATGCCGACATCTTCCCGCCCTCGCACGCGGTCGAGCTGTTCGGCTTGCTGGGTGGGGGCAAGCGCGACGGCGGGTGGGACGGCTCCGGGCGTCCGAAGTCGCGGCTCGCGATTCTGCCGGGGTTGACGCACTACACCATTTTCAGTGCTCCGGCGCTGGCCGCCACGGTCATCCCGTTCCTCGATGCCCAATGAAATACATCCTGCTGCACTATGTGGGAGAGGCCGGATGGCCCCAGTTGACGGAGGTCGAGCAACAAGAGTGGTTGGGAGCCCTTAAAGCATATGCGGAGGCAATGACAAGAGCAGGCGTCCTGACGAGCGCCGTGGGCCTCAAGATGAGCTCGGCGGCGCGGACCGTGAGACTCGCGAACGGCAGGACCCACGTGCTGGACGGCCCCTACGCCAACTCGAAGGAGCAGCTCGCTGCGTTTCACATCATCGACGTCGCCGATTTCGATGCCGCGCTCGCCTGGGGAGCACGTTCACCAACGGCTTTGTACGGTGTCGTCGAGGTGCGTCCACTCATGGACAAGAGCCTTGACGACTTGCTGCGAGAGCTTGGCGGGTGAGCGCTCCTTCAGGCTCGGGGTGGCGGAGCCAGCGCGTCGACACCCGCCTCGAGCGCCGCCACGATGCGATCGACGTCGTACACGCAGCCGGCCCAGGTGCCGCCGCTCGCCTGCTGGAGCGCAGCCCACAGACGCGTGTCCGCCGGCAAGGCGGCGTGGGGCGCGAGCCCGGGGTAGGGCTCGCGCTGCGCGAGCAGCGCCGCGCACGCCGCCCGGTCGAGCGGCTCGCCTGCCGCTCCCGCGAGATCGACTGAGCCAGTGAGTGTTCGACGGTCGATCACGATCTCGATCAGATCGTCGTCGCGCACCCGGCCGATCGGGCCGCCGTGTAGCGCCTCCGGTCCGATATGGCCTACGCAGGCGCCGCTCGAGAACCCGGAAAAGCGACCGTCGGTGAGGAGGGCAACGTGCTTGCCCCAGGGGAGATACCGCAGCGCCGTCGTGATCTGCGCGGTCTCCTGCATGCCCGTGCCCGCTGGCCCGTTGCCGATCAACACGATCACGTCGCCCGCCCGGATCGGCCGCTCGGCCGCCCCCTTGACTGCCCGGATCGCGTCCCGCTCGTCCACGAACACGCGCGCGGGCCCCAGGTGCCGGTAGACCTGATCGTCTCCCACGATGGAAGGGTCGAGCGCGGTGGCTTTGATCACCGCCCCGTCGGGCGCCAGGTTCCCGACCGGGAAGACGACGGTGCTGGTCAGTCCAGCCGCGCGCGCGGCGTCGGGACCCATGATCACGTCGTCGGGAGCGACTGCCGCCGCGGCGGCGAGCCGCGCCCGCGCCTCCCGGCGCCGATCGCTTGTCTCCCACCAGTCGAGCGTTGCATCGAGCGTGTCGCCCGTCGCCGTGAGCACGTCGCCGTGCAGCAGGCTCATACGGCGCAGGTGCAGCATCACCTCCGGTACGCCGCCGGCCATGAACACCTGCACGGTGGGATGGCCGCGCGGCCCGTTCGGCAGGGCATCGACCAAGCGTGGCGTAGCCCGATTCACGCGGATCCAGTCGTCCACCGTTGGCTGTCGCAGCCCCGCGGCGTGCGCGATCGCCGGAATGTGCAACAGCAGGTTGGTCGACCCGCCGAACGCGGCGTGTACGAGCATGGCGTTCTCGAGTGCGTGCTGGGTCAGGATCCGGTTGAGCGGAATCCCGAGGGCGTGCAGTCGCACCAGGGCGCGTGCCGAGCGGGGGCCCAGCTCGAGCCACGCCGGCTCCCCCGACGGCGCGAGGGCGCTGTGCGGCAGGGCCAGGCCGAGCGCCTCGGCCACCACCTGCGACGTCGCCGCGGTTCCCAGGAACTGGCATCCGCCGCCGCTCGACCCGCAGGCGCGGCAACCCATCGTTGCCGCGTAGTCGAGGCTCACCAGGTCGCGCGCGAACCGGGCGCCGAGACTCTGCACTTGCCCCGCGTCCTCCGCCCCGACCGCCGGCAGCGTGACCCCGCCGGGAACGATGACACCCGGCAGCTCCCGGCATCCCGCGAGCGCGAGCATGGTCGCGGGCAGTCCCTTGTCGCACGTGGCAATCCCGATCACGCCTGACGCGGTGGGGAGCGAGCGGATCAGCCGGCGCATGACGACCGCCGCGTCGTTGCGGTAGGGAAGGCTGTCGAACATCCCCGTCGTGCCCTGCGTGCGGCCGTCGCACGGGTCGCTGCAGTAGGCCGCAAAGGGGATCGCCCCCGCCGCGCGCAGCGTCTCGGCCGCCGAGCGGACCAGCCGCCCGATCTCCCAGTGCCCGGTATGGTATCCCAGCGCCACCGGGCTCCCGTCCTCGCCACGCAGGCCGCCGTGGGTGCTGACGATGACGTACTGCGGGCCCTCGAGGGACGCGGGGCTCCAGCCCATCCCGACGTTCTGCGTCAGGCCGAACACGTTGCCGCTCGGCTCGTCGCGCAGCATGTCCGCGGTGAGAGGGAGCCGGCCGGCGGGCCCGTCACCGGCGAGCCGGCCGGCGGCGACGGCGCCAGCCGTGCCGAGCACCGCATCGAGGGGCGGCGCAAGGAGCTTGGCGTGCATCATCACAATGTTGCGGCGGCGGGCGGCGAATCGCCAGCGGTGATTGCACGGGCTGAAGCCCGGCCTCGGCCGCCACATCGTCCTGAAGGACGCTCGCGCACCAGCGTCCTTCCAGGACGCATCAGCGCCGAGGGCGCCCTTCAGGGCGTCCAATTAAGCCGCGGTGGCAGCCGGCGCGGGGCCCGCGTCCACCAATTGTTTGGTGACGGGCTCGATCCGGAAGTTCAACCCTTCCAGGGTGCGCGATCCGAGCAAGACGAGGTCCCCGGGCTCTCCGAAGACGACGTCGTCCGTGGTTCGCTTGCCGGCGACGTGAATGAACGCGGCACCGGTCCGGCGCTCGAGGATGGTTCCGTCGGCCTGCCGGAAGCGCCAGGTGTTGAACCGCTCGATGCCCAGGGATTCGAGCACCTCGGCCGGGACCCACGACAATTCCCCGCCCGTGTCCACCAACACGGACCTGAGGGCTCGTCGCTCGCCGGGGCGGGCGGGGTTCTCGATCTCGACGTCTACGCGGAAACTTCCCATGTCGTCGGACATAGTAGCTCCTGATGTCACGCCGAGTAGTACCATCTTGTTGCCGCGGGTGTCAATCCTCGCTACCGCAGCGGCACCAGCAGCGCGAGCACGACGGTCGTCACCATGCTGGTGATACCGACGGACGCGAGCACGGGCGTCCACGACTTGAGGGTATCCACCTCGGTCACGCCACCCATCTTCGAAAACAGCCAGAAGCCGCTGTCGTTCATCCACGTCCCGACGAGCGACCCGCTGGCGATGGCGGTCGCGACATACACGGCGTGAAACGGAAGACGACCGTTCGCCGGCAGCATGGCCGCCAGCATCGCGGCGGTCGTGATCATCGCCACGGTGCTCGAGCCTTGGGCGATCTTGATCAGGCTCGCGACCCCGAAGCCGAGGAACAGAAAGACCAGGCCGGCGCCCATGCCCGCCGCCGCCTCGCTCCCTACGAAGGCTCGCTCGATCACCGGTCCGATCCCCGTGGCCTGCAGCGCGACCCCGAACGCCCCGCTCGCCGCAATGATCAGGATGATGAATCCGGCGCCCATCAGGGACGTGTCCACCATCCGCGCGAGATCGGCCCGGCTGACGCTGCGTTGCCGCGTGTACACCCACATGGCGACGGCCGCGGCGACGAGCATCGCCAGGTTGGGGTTCCCGACGATCGCCGTGTAGGGCGCCAGCGCCGCCCAGATGGCGGAGTGCCCTCCCGGACGTTCCGTCAGGGACGCGACCACCGTGTTCGACGAAATCAGGAGCACGGGCAGGACGATGGGCAGGAGCGAGGGGACGAGACCGGGAAGTGGCTGAGTCGCAGCCGCCGGTGCCGCGGCGGCTTGTGGCACGACCGGCATGCGGCGGTCCACCCATCCGGCGAACAGCAACCCCACGCCCGCCGCGGGCAGCGACACGACCAGGCCGACCAGGACCATGGTGCCCAGATCGACGCCAAGGGTCCCGGCGACCGCCAGCGGTCCGGGGGTGGGCGGGACCAGCGTGTGCGTCGCTCCGGCGCCCGCCGCGATCGCCAGGAGATACTTGAGATAATAGCGGTTAGTGCGCGTGTACCCCGAGCGGGCCAGGGGGACGAGCAGGTAGAACACCGTATCGAAGAACACGGGGATCGAGAGGACGTAGCCGGTGGCGCACAGCGCCGTCGCGCTGCGCTTCTCGCCCAAGAGGCCGATGAACGCGGTGACGATCCGGTCCGCCGCCCCGCTGTCCATCATCGCGTTGCCCGCGATCGCGGCCAGCGCGATCACGATGCCGATGGTACCCGCGGTGCGACCGAAGCCCTCCGCCACCCGCGCGATCTTCGCCGCGGGCTCGCCGGGGGCGAGCAGGCTGACCACGATCGCGGCGGTGATCAGCGCCAGGAACGCGTTCAGGCGCAGCCCGAGGATCCCGCCGAGGATCGTGGCCATTCCCACCAGCAGGATCAGCAAGGGATGCATGGGGGCCTTGAAGGAACGGGCGAGAGAATAGCTCCCGCTGTTCGATTGCGACAGGCCAGAGCTCCAGGCAGCCTGTCATCACGTCGACCCTGCTCCCGCCTGCAGTGCCTTGACCAGCTGCACCTGTCCCGCGTGATAGATGGCGTGGCAGGTGATACCCAGTACCAGATCGAAGCGCTCCCGCTCGGACAAGGGCGACTTGGTTCGGCCCGCGCCGATATCGGCGACCACGGCCGCCAGCCGCGTCTGGTAGCGCTCCACCAGGCTCGCGATCTCGGGCCAAGCGAGCGGCGCGCCTTCACTCAGGGCGAACCAGTCCTCCCCCGCGAGGACGAACGGCTCGGGGTCGTCCCCCGTGAGCCGGTCGATTACGGAGCGCACGCACCAGGCATGGTGCAGCGCGATCTCGGCGACACTGTGTCGGCCGGGCCCGGGTCGCCAGAAGGCCGTGCGCGGGGAGACGTCGGCCAGCGCCGCCTTCAAGTCGGGCCCGTGCCAGGCGCCCGGTCCGTAGCCCTCGTCCAGGACGCGGGCTGCGGTGCTCGGCGCGACTGCGGTTTGGGTGCTCATGGTAGCCTCGGGGGATCAGGGGTTCTGTCGGGGTTGCCAGCTCGGCCCCAGCGTTTCGATGTTTGAGGACGTTACCCGGCACGCGGGTGCTTCGTCTTGGGAAAAATTGCGGTCGATCTGGATCGGGCGCTGGCGCGGCGCGCCGCCCACCGGACTCCGGGGCGGACGGCCGGCACACTGCTCGCGACGGGCGACGGCTGGTCGGTGCACGACGTGATCTGCACGCTGGGGCCGTCCGACCGGCGCTTCGAGGAGCGCCATGCGGAGACGGCGATCGCGCTCGTCGTGGCCGGCAGCTTCGAATACTGCTCGCCGCTCGGCACGGCCCTCATGACACCGGGCTCGTTCCTGCTCGGCAACGGGGGCGAGTCCTTCGAGTGCGGTCACGAGCACGCCGCGGGCGACCGTTGCGTGGCGTTCCGCTACGCGGCCGACTACTTCGAGCGCCTCGCGGCCGATGCCGGTGCGCCCCGGGGCGAGCGGCGCTTTGCGGTCGCTCGCTTGCCGCCGCTCCCGGTCCCGGCGGGGCTGGTGACGCGAGCCGCGACGGGCGTGGTTGGGGACGTGGACGGCTCATGGGAGGAGCTCGCCCTTCAGGCGGCGGTGACCGCCGTGCGTCTGACGCGGGGCCTGCCGCGCCGGCCGGCCGCGGCGTCGCCGGGCGGCGTGCGGCGCCTGACGAGCAGCCTGCGCGCCATCGAGCGCGACCCCGGCGCGCGCTGGACCTTGGGAGGCTTGGCCACGGCGGCGGGACTGAGCCCGTTTCACTATCTGCGAACGTTCCGGCAGGTTGCGGGCGTCACGCCGCACCAGTTCATCTTGCGAGCCCGGCTGCGGGAGGCGGCCGTCCGGCTGGTGCGGGAACGCTCGAAAGTCATGGACATCGCGCTCGACGTGGGGTTCGGGGACATCTCGAACTTCAACCGCTCGTTCCGCGCCGAGTTCGGGGCCGCGCCCGAAGCCTATCGCAGGGCTCGCTTCCGGTAAGCCTGCCGCCCGTTCGTTCCTTTCTCCGTATCGTGCAGCCACAGATGCAGGGCGGCGTACGCCCGCCACGGGCGCCACTGTTCGGCGCGTGACTCCAGGTCCGTCGCCCGCGCGGCTCCGGCGGCGTGCTGCAGGGAGCGATCGGACGCGGGGAAGGCGTCCGGCCAATCGAGCGCGCGCGAGACGATCGCCGCTTCGATGCGATCGTCGACGCCCGGCATCTGGCGCAGGGCTCGGCGTGCGGCCTCCACGTCGCCTCCCGGCTCGAGCCGCAGGCTCCCCTCGGCGACGGCGCGCGCCACGGCCACCAACCCTGTCGCACGGCGCCGTGGCACGCCCAGAGCTGCGAGCCGCTCGGCTCCCGCCTCGGCCACGCGCTCCGCACCGGGCGACAGTCGGGTGAGTCCCGGGGTCCCCGTGTCGTGCGGCTCCCCCAGGGCGTCGACCACCCGGCGAGCGCGCGCTCTACTGCCATGCAACAGCGCGCGCAAGGCGGCTTCGAATCCGTCGAGCGCGCCCGGGAGGCGCACGCCGGGCCGCCGCTCGACGAGCGCAGCGAGGCCGCCCTGCGCGAGGTGGGCGTCCACGACGGTGGGCTCGGCGTCGAGGTCGAACAGGTGGCGGAGCCGCGCGAGCAGCGTCATGAGCGCCGGCAGCAGCGCCGGCGACACATCGACGGCGAGGTGGTTCGCGCCTGCGGGCCCGGCCGCCACGAACACGACGCCCCGCTCCCCGGCGAGCCGCACCGTTCGCGCGTACCGTCCGTCGCGCACCACTTCCACGCCCGGCAACGCCTCACGCGCGAGCAGGGCGATCAGCACGTCCCACGCGAACGGTGGCCGGTACGCGAGCGTCAGGCGAACCGTCTCGTATTCGCGTCGGCCTACGCCTCGCGGTCGCAGCGCGCTGGGGCTCAGTCCGTAGCGCTCACGGAACACCGAGTTGAAGCGCCGCAGGCTGCGGAAGCCGCTGGCGAACGCGATCCGCGTCACCGGCAACGCGGTATCGGCGAGCAACCGCTTTGCGAGCAACAGGCGATGCGTCTGCGCCAGCGCGAGCGGGGAGACCCCGATCTCGCGCTCCATGGCCCGCCGCAGGTGGCGCTCGCTCACCCCGAGCTCCCGTGCCAGCTGGGACAGGGCGTGCCCGTTCAGCGCGCCGGCAGCGATCCGCTGGGCGGCGGCGCGCGCCAGGCGCGGTACGGCGTCCATCTGCGATCGTCCGGGTGCGAGCTCGGGGCGGCAGCGCAGGCAGGGACGGAAACCCGCGCGCTCCGCCAACGCCGCCGACTCGAAGAAGCGCCGGTGGCTGGGGCGCGCCACGCGCGAGGGGCAGACCGGCCGGCAGTACACCCCCGTCGTCGTGATTCCGACGAAGAAGACGCCGTCGAAGCGCGGGTCGCGTGCGCGCATGGCGCGCTGGCAGATGTCGGGGGCGAGCATCGGTACCGATAGTCTACCACACGACCGTTTCCTCGGACACGCCGGATTCGGACCTCGAATCACGCCGCGGGATTTGATGTCCGGATCCGGCGCGCGCGGCGCCGCCGCGCCACGCATGATCGTCACCTCCTGCAGCACCTGAGCCAAGCTCGTGGAAAGGGAGGATCCCATGCGATCACGCGCGTACGTACTGCTGATGGCCGCGTTGTGCGGCTGCGGAACCGAGTCGCGGACCCCGATGTCGGTCGGGCCGCTCGCGCGACTGACGGCGAACGCCCGATACACGGTGGCGACGCTCCCTACGTTCGGAGGCGCGAGCCAGGGCGGCGGCATCAACGACCGCGGCTGGGTAGCGGGGTACTCCGGCCTCCCCGGCGGCATCAGGCACGCCGCCTTATGGCGCGACGGATCGATCGTCGACCTTGGCACGCTCGGCGGGTCGCAAAGCGGCCAGCACAGTGACGTCCAATGGCCGGGGCTGAGCAACGGCGGCGTGATCGTCGGCATCTCTCACACCGCCGAGCTCGATACGCTTGGGGAGGCGTGGAGCTGCGCGGCCTTCATGCCGGCGAGCGGCCACATGTGCCGCGGCTTCATGTGGCAGGCGGGCGTCATGACGGCCCTCCCGACTCTGGGTGGCGAGAACGGCTTCGCCGCCGGCGTGAACGGCCTGGGACAGGTGGTGGGCTGGGCCGAGACGGCGGTGCATGACCCAACGTGCCATGCGCCGCAGGTACTCCAGTTCCGCGCTGTGCTTTGGGAGCCCGGCGGAGGGGCGACTCGTGAGCTTCCGCCCATGCCGGGGGACTCGACGTCGGCCGCCACCGCGATCAACGCGCGCGGTCAGGTGGTCGGCATCTCCGGCGAGTGCGACGTCGCGGTCGGGAGGCGGAGCGCCACTCATGCCGTGCTCTGGGACCAGGGCGTGGTGCGCACCCTGGGCAGCCTGGGCGGCGACTTCTGGCACACGCCCATGGCGATCAACGACCGCGGCGACGTGGTCGGGTTCTCGAACCCGCCCGGCGGGGACATCGACGCGGACAACCTGCACGCGTTCCTCTGGACCAGCGCCGGCGGGATGCAGGATCTCGGCACGCTCGGCAGCGACCCGCTGAGCGAGGCGTTCGATATCAACAACCAGGGGCAGGTGGTCGGCGTGTCGTGCGGCGACGTGTGCCACGCCGTGCTGTGGCAGGATGGGGTCATCTACAGCCTGCAGGAACTCGCGGGTCCGGACTTCCCTGATCTGCTGTGGTCCGCGCGGAGCATCAACGACGCCGGCGAGGTCACCGGCCGGTTGATCGAGCATGGGACGGGACGGGCGCTCGCTTACGTGGCGAGCCCGCACTGATCGTCCTCACCCACGAGTTCTCTGCTCCGGGACTCGGCCTCCGAACTCTCACTTCGTTCCCCCTCTCCACATTTGTGGAGAGGGGGACAGGGGATGAGGACTAGACTAGCGCCACGGCACGACGCGGCGTTCCCGGCTGCTCGCCACCGCGAGCTCGAGCCCCCGCATGACGTCGAGCGCGCTTTCCGGCGTGACGGCCGGTCGAGCCTTCCCGAGGATCGCGTCGCGGATGTTCTCGTAATAGCGGGTGAAGTTTGAGGGGATAGTGGGGATAGTTCGCGCCCCTTCGGTGCTTGTGAGCGTGCCGTGCAGCTCGGCGGGCTCGACGTCCCAATCCGGCTCGTCGGGCGTGCGGCCGGCTTTGAGCGCGGCCTCCTGTGGATCGAGGCCGTACTTGACGAACGAGCCCTGGGTTCCGTGCAGGGCAAAGGACGGCGCCAGCGGCTGCGCGAGCATCGAGCCTCGCAGCGTCGCCCGCATGCGCGGGTAGCGCAGGGTGACGTCGAACGCATCGTCCGCGGCCGCGCCGTCGCGTTCGATCCGGACGTCGGCGGAGATCCCCTCGGGAATCCCGAACAGCAGCAGGGCTTGGTCGAGCAGGTGCGGCCCCAAGTCGAACCACACGCCCGAGCCGGGCAGGGGCTGCTCGCGCCATGCGCCCGGCCGGAGCTCGAGACGGAAGCGATCGAAGTGCGCTTCGTAGCTCACGATGCGGCCGAGCACGCCGTCCCCCACGACCCGCTGCACTGTGACGAAGTCGCCGGTGTAGCGACGCTCCTGATAGACCGACAAGACACGCCCGTTCTGTTTCGCTACCTGGACGAGATCCTCGGCTTCTGCGACGGTTGTGGTCAACGGCTTGTCGACGAGGACGTGGCGACCGGCGAGGAGGCATTGCCGCGCGATCGGATGATGCGACGTGTTGGACGTGACCACGACGACGAGGTCGATCGGTCGGGCGAGCAGCTCGTCGACGCTGCGGACGAACGTGACGTCGGGATAGCGGGGATCAGATGCGCCGTTGCGCCGCACGATCGTCGTGAGGTGCAGCCCCGCGACCGCGCGGATGATGGGGGCATGGAACACCTGACCCCCGAAGCCGAACCCGACGAGCCCGACGTTGAGCATGGGGGGTGAATGTACACGGACTGGGGACCTTCGCCCCTGTCACTCTCCCTCACGCCGTTCAACGATTGTCACCGTGTAGGTCAGTGTGCACGTTCGACTTGAAAACGGCTTGCGACCGGGCCGCTATCGTCTCCCCATGCACACTGACATTCACCCCCCTCGTAGTCCGGGAGGACGGCTCCATGTGGCCTGTCGTATTGCTCTTGCTCGCCGACTCGACGGGTGTCTTCCGCATCCCCGTCGCCGCCGGGGAGTCGCTGCAGGTGAGCAGGACGGGGACGGGTGCGCCGGTCGTCCTGATTCCCGGCCTGTTTGGCTCGGCGTTCGGCTTTCGGCATGTCGTCCCGCGCCTTGCGGCGGCGGGATACCAGGTGATTGTGGTCGAGCCACTCGGAATTGGGACGTCGGCGCGGCCGGAGCGCGCCGACTACTCGCTCACCGCACAGGCCGACCGCATCGCCGCGGTGCTGGATACGCTCGCAGTCCGCGACGCCATTCTCGTCGCCCACTCGCTGGGCGCCTCGATGGCGTTCCGGCTCGCTTACCGACGGCCCGACCTCGCGCGAGCGCTCGTGTCGCTCGAGGGCGGCCCAGCGGAAGCCGCCGCGACCCCGAGCTTCCGCCGCGCAATGCGCTTCGCTCCGTGGATCAAGTGGTTCGGCGGTGTTCGACGGATTCGCGGGAAGGTGCGAAGTGGTCTGATTGCCGCCTCCGGGGACCCGCACTGGGTCACGGATTCGGTGGTGGACGCCTACACCGCCGGCGCAGCCTCCGACCTCGACGCCACGCTCAAGGCGTTTCTCCGGATGACGGGGGCCTCCGAGCCCGAGCCGCTCGTTCCCCATCTCAGGGAAGTGCGCTGTCGGGTGTGGCTACTTCTGGGCACCGCGCCGCACGACGGGCGGGTACCGACCGGAGACGTCGAGTTGCTGCGGCAGGGGTTGTCGTCCCTCACGATCGACAGTGTGCCCGGAAGTGGGCACTACATCCAGGAGGAAGACCCCGGGGCGGTGGTAGCCGCCGTCGCGCGGACCCGCGCCGCGCCCGTCCTCGGACATGAGGGCGAGGGAAAACGTGTTCCCATCGCGCGCTGACGTGAGGGCGATCAATCGCTCGTCATGATGAACAGCGGGGCTCCGTCGAACTTGTAGATCGGCCGCAGCCGATCGGTGTTGTAGTACTTCGTGACGTCCACAACCTTTTTTTCCGACGTCATGCTCGAGATCGGCACCGTGTCGTAGAAGCCGCGGTGGATGCTGACGAGGCGGCCGTACTCTTTGCGCGCCACCAGGTCGAGCGCCAGGTTGCCGAACGCCATCGGGACGATGGAATCGAGCGCGTCCGGATCGCCGGAGCGCACCAGGTAGCCGAGCCGCTGGTTGACGACGTCGATGCGACGGCCGTTGTTGTATTTCGGCGACGCGTCCTTCAGCGCCACGCCCACCTGGTCGCCGATGCCGCCGAGCTTGCGGTGGCCGAACATGTCGGTCTCCTCGCCCTCGTACGTCATGCCGTCGTGCGTGGTGAGGCGCGCGCCCTCCGACACCAGCACGACCGCGTAGCGGCTGGGATTCTTGTTGCGATCCTGCGTGAGCAGCTCCGCCAGCCGCTCCACGTCGGCGGGGTGCTCGGGGATGACGCAACGGTCGGCGGCACCCGCCATGGTGGGGAGCAGGGCGGTGAAGCCGGCGTAGCGCCCGAACACCTCGATCACCAGGAAGCGCTCGTGCGAGCCAGCCGACGTACGCAGCCGGTGCGTCAGCTCGATGGTGCGCGTCACACAGGTGCTGAAGCCGATGCAGTAGTCGGTGCCGTAGACGTCGTTGTCCATCGTCTTGGGGATGGCGACGACGCTCACCCCTTCGTCGTGCAGCCGCTTGCCGTAGCTCAGCGTATCGTCGCCGCCGATGGGAATGAGGACGTCCACGCCGATGTGCTCCAGGTTCTTGAGCACGTCCTTGGTGATGTCGTTGACGTCCTGGTCGTAGCCGGTGAGGTGGGCCGGCACGCGGGCGCGCGGCAGGTGGCTCGGCCGCACGCGCGAGGTGTGGAGGAACGTGCCGCCGGTGCGGCCCGCGCGGTTGACGGTCGCTTCCGTGAGCGGCTGCACGTTCTCGCTGTTGTCGGCCTTCGCGTCGCGCACGTAGTCGACGAGCCCGGACCAGCCGCGGCGAATGCCAACGACGTTGTAGCCGTCGCGCAGCGCACGAATGGTGATCGCCCGGATGGCGGGATTGAGACCGGGGACGTCGCCGCCGCCGGTCAGAATGGCTATGGTGCCTTTTCCCATGGAGACAAGATACGGCCAAGCAGCGATCTTTTCACGAAACCCCGCGGGAGGTCTTCGATGAGGAGCATCAGCCCCCATATCGCCTGGCTGGCCGCGGTCGCGCTCGGCGCCTCGCCCGCCCGGGCGGCGGGCGGAGACTTCGTCACGAAGTCACAACATATCGGCTGGGTCACCACGCATCATCCGCCCAGGAGTCTGCGTCATCGCTTGGGTGAGGACCTAAAGAACCGTCAGCTCGAGGCCGGCATAGCCTTGACAGTCATGGGCCTGGTCCCCTCCTTGTAGGGTCCAAAACTCCCGAGCCCTTGCGTATGCAACCGCCGCGTTTCGAGTTCAGCCTCGTGGCCGCGAGCCTCGCGCTCGCAGCGTGTGGCGCCGGGGCGGCGCCCGGCCCGTTTCACCCGCCCGTCCCCAGCCCGTCCGCGTCGGAGGCGCCCAGCGCCTTCGACAACAAGAGCAACGGCGTGGTCGATGATTCGACCCACGACGCCGACCGGGAGAGCTTTGACGAGGTCGAGGACATCGACGATGGGTTGGGACCGCTCTACAATGCCCAGTCCTGCCGCGAGTGCCACCAGAACCCGACATCGGGGGGTCCCAGCCAAGTCAGCGAGCTGCGCGTCGGCCACCTCGATTCCGCCGGACAGTTCCGCAACCCGGACATCCCGATTGCCCGTGGTGCGGTCGTGATCTCCGGGCGCACGCTCGTCAACGATCGCGCCATTTGCCCGAACGCCACATTCCCCGACTCTGAGATCCAGGAGCGGGTCCCGGATACGGAGACCATCCGCACGACCCGGCTCTCGCTCAATCTCCTGGGGGACGGCCTGGTGGAAGCCGTTGCCGACCAGACGCTACTCGAGCTGGCGCGGGAGCAGCGCCGCGCCACCCGCGGTGGCATCCATGGTCAGGCGCTTTCGGTACCCATCCTTGAAGCGCCGGGGCACACGGCGCTGGGGCGGTTCGGCTGGAAGGATCAGCATGCCAGCCTGTTGTCGTTCGCCGCTGACGCCTACTTGAATGAGATGGGGTTCACCAGCCGCCTCTTCCCCGAAGAAGTGACCGATCTCTGCAACACCGCGGACGAGCCCAACAACAAGCCGGACTCGACCGGGCTCGAGGACATCGACCGGTTCGCGCGCTTCATGCGCGCCACCAAGGCGCCCGCGCGCGATCGCGTGCTCGCGGCGACGCCACAGGCCACGCGAGGGTCCGTGCTGTTCGACAGTATCGGATGCGCCCTGTGCCACGTCCGTACACTGACCACCGCTCCCGCAGGCAGCGCGATAAACGGCGGTACGTTCACGATTCCCGCCGCGCTCGGCGACAAGGTGTTTCATCCGTTCGGAGATTTCCTGCTGCACGACGTCGGGACCGGGGACGGGATCGCCGTGGCGATGCAAGAACATTACGGCCGCAAGGTCTACCAGGTCCTCTGGACGGAGCTCGCGCTGGACAGCATCGCGCGCGCCCGCAACAAGGTCCGCACCGCCCCCCTGTGGGGCGTGCGCCTGCGGCCGCGGCTGATGCACGACGCGGCCTCCCTGACGTTCCGCGACGCGATCTTGCGCCACCGCGGCGAAGCCAGGGAGGTAACGCGGCGGTTCCAGAGGCTGGCGGAAAGCGACAAGAAGGCCATCGCGGAGTTCTTGAAGTCGCTCTAAATCGCGGTCGGTCGTACGTGTCGCAGCGACCGGGCCACGAGGACGGCCATAGCGATCATGATGAGTGCGCTGATTGCTCCGGTGACTCGCAGCCCGGATGTGAACGCGTGGCGCGCGGTGTCGAGCATAGCCGGACCGACGTCCGGCAGCTGCCGGGCCGCGGCCAGCGCACCGCCGAGGGTGCCGCGCGCCGCCTCCGCCAGCGGGGTGGGGATGCTCGCCGGGACGGCGGCGGTCATCGCGGCTCGATAGATGGCGGTGCCGATGCTGCCCAGGATCGCGATGCCCAACGCCCCGCCCAGCTCCGAGCACGTTTCGGAAACCCCCGCGGCCGCCCCGGCCCGCTCCGGTGGAGCGGTGCCGATGATGATGTCGTTGGCGAGTGTGAACACGGGAGAGAGGCCCAGGGAGAAGACGACTGTGCTCGTCACCACGAGGGCGAGGCTCGACACGCCGACCTGTGAGAGGGCGAGGAATCCCAGGGCCGACACGATGAGCCCGCCGGTCATGAGGACGGCGGGTCGAATGCGGCGCGCCAGGATCGGCGAGACCATCGACCCGGCTACGAACCCGAGGGCGAAGGGCATCGACCAGAGGCCCGCCCGCATGGGCGACAGGCCGAGCACGAGCTGCAGGTACTGGGCAATGAAGACGTAGGGCCCGAACACGGCGAACGTGGCCAGCAGGTACGTGGCGAGCGACGCGCTCAATCCCGGGGCGCGGAACAGTCGCAGGTCGATGAGCGGGTCGGCGAGTCCGCGTTGCCGGCGGACGAACACCACGCCGAGGGCCAACGCTGCCGCGATCGAGAGGGCGGGCGCCCAGCCGAGCCCATGCGCGGCGATCTGCTTGAGCCCGTAGATGACGCCGAGCACCGCCGCAACCGACAGGGCCGCGCTGAGCGGGTCGGCTCGCCCCCCGGCGGGATCGCGGGACTCGGGCAGGAGGATCGGTCCCAGCACGAGCACGAGCACCATCATCGGGACGCTGATAAGGAATACGGACCCCCACCAGAAGTACTCGAGCAGGAAGCCGCCGAGCGGCGGCCCGATCACGGCACCGGCGGAGTAGCTAGAGATCCACACGCCGATGGCGAACGAGCGTTGCTGCGGGTCGAAGAACATGTTCCGGATGAGGGACATGGTCGACGGCGCCAGGGTCGCGCCGGCGAGGCCGAGCACGGCGCGACTCGCGATCAGCATGTGGGCGCTGGTCGAAAACGCGGCGAGCACGGAGGCGATGCCGAACGCGACCGCGCCGATCAAGAGCAGCCGGCGGCGGCCGATCCGGTCCCCCAGCGTGCCCATGGTGATCAACGACCCGGCCACGAGAAACCCGTAGATGTCGATGATCCACAGCAGCTCGGTGCTGCTGGGCTTCAGGTCCTCGCTGAGGGACGGCACCGCGAGGTTCAGCACCGTCAAGTCCATCGAATAGAGCAGGCACGGCAGCGCGATCACGCCGAGCCCGATCCACTCGCGGCGACCCGCCCGCGGGGGCGCGCTGGCGGTCAGCGGCCCGTCGCCTTCAGGTACAAGATACCGATGGTCAAGGGGCTAATCCCGTTCACGCGAAGGCCCGCGTAACCTAGTGGCGTGAGGTCACCCGCGTCCATGGCACGCCGACCGCCGGGAGGCGATTGTTAGAGCCGTCCTCGAGAGGAGCGCGCGTGAAAAGTCGCACCCTGGGCCCCACCGGCTACACGGTCAGCGAGATCGGCTTCGGCGGCTGGGGACTCGGCGCCGACATGTGGCGCGGCGTAGACGACGCCATGGCACGGGAGGCGCTGCGCGCGGCCCTGGACCATGGCATCACATTCTTCGATACCGCGCTGGCGTACGGCAACGGACACAGCGAGCGGCTGATCGGCGAGGTGCTGCGCGTCCACGTCCGCGCCGGTCACGTCCGGGTGGCCACTAAGGTGCCGCCGCTCAACAACGAATGGCCGGGGAGGGCGGATCGGCCGCTCGCGGCCGTCTTTCCCGCGCGCCACATCGCGGCGAGCACGGAAACCTCACTCCAGCATCTCGGCGTCGAGGCCCTGGCGCTGCAACAGCTTCATGTATGGCACGACGCCTGGCTGGACGACCCGGAGTGGGAAGTGTGCTACAACCGGATGGTCGGCCTGAAACGGGAAGGGAAGGTGCTGCATTGGGGTATCTCGATCAACGACCACGCACCCGAGACGGCGCTGCGCGTGCTCCAGAATCCGCTGTTCGAGACCGCCCAGGTCATCTACAACATCTACGATCGCTCACCCGAGACGGCGCTGTTCGCGTTGGCACGGACCAAGCCGCTCGGCATCATCGTCCGGGTACCGTTCGACGAAGGAGCGCTCACCGGCCAAATTCGATCCACCACGGTGTTTCCTCCCGGCGACTGGCGCGAGGAGTACTTCAGCGGCGACCGGCGCGCCGAGGCGGAGCGCCGGGGCAAAGCGCTGACGGAGCTGCTCGGTGAGGAGGTCGAGACGCTGCCGGAGCTGGCCTTGCGGTTTTGTGTGTCGTCACCCGCGGTGTCGACGGTGATTCCCGGGATGCGCCGTCCGGCGCACGTGCGTCAGAACGCCGCGGCGGCGGCGAAGGGGCCGCTGTCTCCGCCGCTGCTCTCCAAACTCGAGGCGCATGCCTGGAACAAGAATTGGTACCTTCCCTAGACCCGTTGGCCGTCAGGCATCCGGCCCCGAGCGGTCGGCAACGCCCGACCGCTCGGCTGACTCTTTGGGCCGGCGGACTGGGAGACCCACCTGGCCGGCCCACTCGTCCGTCAGCTCGAACGTCCTGCCCATATCGAAGTGCAGCACGCGGAGCCGCCGGGCCAGATCCTTGAGGGCCCAGATGACGGTATGCTGCGCCTCGAGAGACGACCACTGGCCAAACTCATTATGACTGAGGTCGACCTGCAGCGCATCGCCCACCTGCGCAGCGAATTGCCCGTGGGGCTCTCCGGGATGGCTGTCGCTGGGGGGCCGCTCCGTCGCAAAGGCAGGGGCACCTGCTTGCCCTAGGGAGCCCCTCTGTGGCCCGGGTCCGTCTCCCCAAAGGACCCACTCCAACGTAACGCCAGCCAAGCCGCGCTCCCGCGCCTTTCTCGCAATGAGGCGAGCGACCTCCGCGGGAAACTTCTTCCGCTGGGGCCACTTCTTGATCGTGACCGGCGTCACCGGTTTGCCAAGCTCGGCGGCGAACTGGCGATAGGTCAGTGAGATGCCATCCCAGGGGCTGAACACGCTCAGGAGGATGGCGAGCCGCTCCGCTATGGTGCCCGAAGCTGGCCTCTTATTGGTCTTGACTGGTGACAAATTTGGCCTATTATTAGCGACGTTTGTGGCACGCTTCGGACTCGCGCGGGAACCTGCAATCCAGCCACTCCATAAAGTGGGGCTAGTGAAAGCCGCCGTCAAGATGCCCGGTGCAGCGGTCTCTACTCTTAGTGTCCCCATGCCTGGGACCCCCCCGGCAGCGCGAAGCAGGGCCGTCGGGCCGCGCCTGTGCGTCATCGTCGTCTCCGACGCGTTCAGAGAATTCTGGCAGCATCTCGCCAGCGACTTCGCCCTCGGCATCGACGTGAGCAGCTCGGCGGACAGCGTGACGCTGAGGCCCGAGACGGCCGCCCTCATCGTCGCCGCCGGGGGCGCGGAGCGCGAGGCGCTCCAGTGGCTCGAGGGTCACCCGGCTCCCGCCGGCGTACCGGTGCTGGTCGTGGGCACGGATCCCGGGCGGCGCACCGCCATGCAGTTCGTTACCCGCGGTGTGAGCGACTACTTCGCCTTCCCGGACGATCTCGAGATATTCCGCAACGTGATCGCCTCCGCGGTCAACGCCGCTCGCGGCCGGGCCACGCCCGACGCAAGCGCTCACGCGGACGCGTTCGCCGCCATCGTGGGCGAGAGCGAGGCTCTCAAGAAGGACCTGGCCCGGGCGGCCCGCCTGCTGCCACACCGCAACGCCGGCGCCCTGATCGTCGGCGAGACGGGAACCGGGAAGGAGCTGCTGGCGCGGGCGATCCACGAGGGCGGACCCCGTCGCGGCGCCCCGTTCGTCGCGGTGAACTGCTCGGCATTCCCCGAACACTTGATCGAGTCCGAGCTGTTTGGTCACGAGCGCGGCTCGTTCACGGACGCTCATGCCGCCAAACCCGGGCTGTTCGAGGTGGCGGACGGCGGCACACTGTTCCTCGACGAGATCGGCGACCTGCCGCCCAGCCTGCAGGCCAAGCTGCTGCGCGTGCTGGAGGACAAGCAGATCCGCCGGGTCGGAGGCACGAAATCGCGCACGGTCGACATCCGCATTCTGGCGGCGACCAACGAGCATCTCACGCAACTGGTGCGCGAGGGACGCTTCCGGAAGGATCTGTACTTCCGCCTGAGCAGCGTGGTGCTCCGGTTGCCGCCCCTGCGGGAGCGCGGCGACGATCTCAGTCGCGTCGCGCAGGCGCTGCTCGAGCGCCTCGCCCGGGAGCATGGCCTGCCCGTGCCGACGCTCACCCCCGAGATGTACCAGCTGCTTCGCGCCCATCCCTGGCCCGGGAATATCCGCGAGCTGAAGAATGCCTTGGAGCGGGGCCTGCTCCTGTCCCCGGCCGGCGAGCTCAACGCCGACGAGCTGCTGCCGCCGGCGGAGCCTCCGGCCCAACCCGACGGGCCGATTCCCTTCCCGGCACCGCTGCACCAGATCACAACCGCTGCAGTCCGCGCTACGGTGCAGCTGTGCGGCGGGAATCGCAGCGAGTCCGCTCGCCGGCTCCTCATTTCGCCGCGGCGCCTGCGGCGCTTGCTCGACGGCCGCACGGATGTCGGCTCGGATCTGGAAGAGGAGTACTGGGCGGAGCCGAGCGACCGCCCGCTCTAGTCCAGATTGACCCACCTCCGGGGACGAAACGTCCCTGGGACCCCGTCGTAGCTCCTGAGCGGTTCACTCCAGGTTTCGACAAGTCAAGCGACTAGACCGATCCCCCACGCCGGAACGCTTCCTGCTCTTGCCAGCGAGCAAAGGTCAGCGTCGATCGCCGCCCCGCATTCGGAGAGTTGCATGTCCTTACGCCGTTTCCCGATTCCGCTCGGCTTGCTGCTCGGCGCGACGATGGCCGCGTCGAACTGTGGTGTCCCATCACCGGTCGGCGTCGACGGGCGCGCGCCCGATGTGCTGGTGTCCACATCGTCGCCGTCGAAGCCCGGGCGCGGCGACGCCACCGGCGCGGGCGGGGACTCTCTCCTTTCCTGTCGGCCGCTTCCCTACGACTCCGCGACCCGGACGCTCGGACCTGCGGGAGGAGTGCTCAAAGTAGGCCACAACTGGCTGCTGGTCCCGAAGGGAGCACTCAGGGAGTGGGTGCGCATCACGGCGGTCGCGCCATCGGACACGGTGGCGCTGATCCGCTTGCAGCCCGAAGGCCTCCGCTTCCAGAAGCCCGCATTTCTCGTGGCGACGTACGACCACTGCCGTGTCAGGAAAGGCCTGACGCCCCGGATCGCTCATGTTACCGATGCCCTCGACGTCATCGAGTACCTGCCTTCCGTCGATGCTTCGCTCGGACACCTCGGGCTCCAGAAGGTGCACAAATGGAATCGCCGGGTCGTCGGGGAGCTGCAGCATTTCTCGAACTACGCCGTCGCCTGGTAGGACTCACCATGGACTCGGAGAATCGTATGTCCCTTCGCCGTTCCCTGATCCCGCTCGCGTTAGCGGCCTGCGCCACCGCCGCGGCCCTGAGCTGCGGGGATCCGTCGCCGGTCGGCGTCGACGTCCCGATGCCCGCCTTCCAGCAGGGGGGCCGATGGACGTTACCCGCGTCCAAGGGGGCCAGCCTGGTCGCGTGTTCGCAGACCTACGATTCCGTGACGCAGGTGATCGGGCCGGCGGGAGGGCTCATTGCGGTCGGCCACCACTTTCTGTGGGTCGATTCGATGGCGCTCAGCGACACGGTCAGGATCACGGCCGTGGCGCCGGCGGACACCGTGCGCTGGGTCCGCTTTCAGCCCGACGGCCTCCAGTTCCGCACCAACGGCGCCGGGTGGTCGGCGCTGCTGTATACGAGCTTCAAGGACTGTGGCGTGCCGACGGGCGATACGCTCCGAATCGCGCAAGTCACCGACTCGCTGAGCATCATTCGCTACCTGGCCCCGCCCGACTCGACCTGGATCAGAGTCAGAAAGAAGGCCTGGAGTCAGGGGAATCAGTACGTCGCCGGAGTCCTGCACCATTTCTCGCAGTACGCCGTGTCCTGGTAGGCCGCCCATGAACTCCATCCAGCGACCCTACGTCCGGCGGTGGTTGATCCCGCTCACACTGCTCGCCGGCGCGAGCGCCGCAGCCTCGAGCTGCAGCGACCCCTCTCCGGTTGGCGTTACGACCGCTCCGATGCTCGCCGCGCAGAAGGTGGGCGGCGGTCATCTCCTCTCATGCCCGGTGGCCGCGTACGACTCGGTCACTCAGGTGATCGGGCCCGCGGGAGGGATCCTCGTCGCGGGCAGCCACGTCCTGGTGGTGGATTCGCTGGCACTCACCAGTCCGGTGAGCATTACGGCCGTGGCGCCGTCGCAGTCCGTGAACCTGGTGCGCTTCCGCCCTGAGGGCCTCAAGTTCAAGCCCGGGGTGCATGGCATCGGCGCGCTCGTGGCGACGAACCTGGACAACTGCGGCGTGCACCCCAATCAGGTGCTCCAGATCGTCCATGTTGACGACTCGTTGAGCATCCTCGGATATCTGCAGGCGCCGACGTCTACCGACTCGGCGGTTGTCGTGAAGTACAAGACGTACCTGGGATCGCTGTGGGTCGGCGGGCTGCTGCACCATTTCTCGAACTACGCCGTGGCCTGGTAGTACTCACATGAGCTCGGAGAGTCGCGTGCGTGCACGTCGGGTTCTGCATCGTTCAGCGTTGATGGCCATGCTGTGGACCGTCGCGGCGTGTCAAGATGCCGTGACCCGCCTCGACGGGCCTCACGTCGCGGGATCCACGCCCATAATGATGGGCGAGTTGAGCAGCCTGCCGACCGATGGCGAGGAGATGCACATCCTCCAGCAGGGGGCTGCGGCGCCGGCGCTCGAGACTTACCAGGTCTCGTTCTGGGCTCGGAAGGACAAGGCGTCGACGGTGGTGGTGAACTACACCACTGGGCAGCCGTTCCTCCGCTTCGACATCCCCAGGGACGGACTCAAGCGCGGCCCGGGCGACAAAGACGACGATGATCGCAATTTGCGGAAGCACGACTCGTTGCTCATCACCTTGACGATCGATCGGCGAGCCTTCACGGTGGACTTCCAGCCGAGCGGCGTGGTGTTCGACAAACACCATCCTGCGACGCTGGCGATGTGGTATGAGAACGCCAACCCGGACCTGAACGGTGATGGCGTCGTCGATGCGACCGATGACGCGTTGAAGCAGCAGCTCGCGATCTGGATGCGGCACGGGAAACGGGCGCCCTGGATGAAACTGGCGTCCGGCGACGGTGCCTCCCTGGCGTTCGTCTGGACCGAACTGCGGCACTTCTCGCAGTACGCGGTGTCGTGGTAGCTACCATGAGCTCGGAGAGATGCATGGGCCGACGGCTGTTTCCGCTTCGTCTCGCACTCGCGGTGGTGGCAGCGGGGTGCTCGGATTTCGCCGCGCCGTCCACCCCCGCGGTCCAGCCGCCGCGCACCCAGACCGTGGCGACGACGACCAGCTCGATCCCGATGCTCCGGCAGGCCGCGACCGCGCCTCGGCTCAAGACCTACCAGATGTCGTTCTGGGCCAAACGGGGGACGCAGACGACGATCGGCGTCAATTACCGCCGCGTTCCCGGCCAGTTCACGAGCGACCCGTTCCTACGGTTCAGGATCCCGATCAACGGTCTCGTGGCGGGGGCCGACGGCGTGCCGCTCGGCCGGGGCGACTCGGTGCTCATCACCCTGACGATCGACACCATCTACTTCAAGGTGGACTTCCAGCCGTCCGGCGTCGTCTTCTCCAGCTCCTCCTCGGCACAGCTGGCCTTCTGGTATCAAGACGCGAATCCGGATATGAACGGCGACGGAGTCGTAGACGGCGCCGATCAGCTGATCAAGCAGAACCTCGCGGTCTATTCGAAGAGCGGCGGGAGCTCCTGGGGAAAGCTGCT